>ENA-OWPN01000127-OWPN01000127.1-human-gut-metagenome-genome-assembly--contig:-NODE-127-length-134872-cov-13.748526_pt1 | contig 134872 bp, 146 predicted proteins | sample MGYA00248266_ERZ651850 | MGnify/ENA primary metagenome ERZ651850 (study PRJEB26924, sample SAMEA4378296) | human gut metagenome | biome: human gut; feature: human-associated habitat; material... | reverse complement strand
AAAAAATCACTTGGGAATGGTTTTAGTTTTTTGTGTAACATTTTATTTCCTCCTTTTAAATATACGGTTTTATAGTAATTTAAAACTTAATTATTTTCAATCGGTTTTCCAAAGAAAGAAACAATGTGACATAATTTAAAGAAAATAAGTAAAAAATATGCAACATTGTTGCATATCACTTTAAATATATTTTTTCATATTCGTCATTAAATTGAACAATCGACTGATAATCGTCTGTAAATAACAAAGAAAATAGACAATTAATAATATATTGAGCAGAAACCTGAAAAATCATATCTCTTAATTCAACAAAAGAGCCAATATGAATCGCAGATAAAATTTCATCACAATATCTTGCAATTGGACTCTCTTTTCTCCCAGTTATTGCAATAATTTTTATTTCCTTATTTTTATGTAACTCTTGAACAACTTTAAGAATCTTTTCATCTTCTCCCCTACGGCTAATCACAAAAACAACATGCTCCTTTAATTCAGTTAAAGTTAAATAAAGCTGCTGATTTGATGTTGTATAATTATTAGCTATCTTTCTCTCTAAGAAAAATAAATGACATGCATAATCTGCAATACATGCATTTGCATCACTACTAATAAAATCAATATATGTAGTTTTCTTTAGGAGTTCTGCTATATATTCTATTTGTTGTAATGATAATTGATTTTTTGTTTTTTCAATGACATTTTTTTCTAGTTCACTAATTTTATCAACAATTGAAATACTTTTTTCTTTTTCTGTAATTTTAATATCAGCAGCTTGATATTCTTTTAAATCATGAACAAGATGAATTTTAAAATCATTATAATTTTCATATCCAATCTTTTGCACAAACCGGATAATCGTTGAAGCATTTGTATAAGTTTCTTTTGCTAATGCTCTTGCACTCATCTTAACAACATCTTCACTGTGATTTAAAATATACTGACAAATTATATTTTGCGTTTCATTAAATTGCTTACTGTCATTTAGCAGGTCTACTAAATTCATATTAATCACCCACTCATATTTTACAATAAATTTTCTAAAAACCAAACAATTATAATTCTAACTGTAGTTATTTCATTAAAAATATTTAAATTTAATAAACTATCCTAATCTTGAGTAAAAAAAATTCTTTTAATTTTACCATTTTCCTCACGTTGAACGCCTCTAGCATAACGAATTTCAGGATAACCAAACCCAACCATTAAACTAATATAATGATCCTCAGGAATTTGCAATAATTTCATTACATTAGGCATATTACCTAGAACTGCCAATGGATAACTCATACATATTGCGCCCAATCCATTTGCATTACATAACAATTCAAAATATGCAGCTGCCATATTAACATCCTGAACAGCACAAGGAATATTTTTTGGTGCATGAGGAATCAAAATATGCGGTGCTCCACAAAAAATAGAGTCTGGCCGAACTGATTTTTCCCATGCCATCATTTGATTATATGAAGTTTTATCAAACCCTTGTGGATATATGCCATTATTAGCTAATTTAATCATTTCATCTCTAACTAATAAGCGAAAATAGTCCATTTCTTTACAATCATCAATAATGGTAAACTCTAACTTTCGCTTATTGCCACCAGTTGGTGCATATTGAATACTCCCCATTAATTCTTTTATAATTTTTTTATCAACATCTTTATTAAGATAACGTCTACAAGCACGACGAGTACGAACCAACGCCGACATCATTTTCCCAGCATCTTGATAATCTGGTAAAGTTACACTATTTTGAGGATCTTTATTAAAAATAGAAATTGCCCCAGTTGGACATACAGCCAAACAATGATCACACTGCCAACATCCATCCCAACCAAAACAATCAATTTCTTTTATTTTTAATTCATTCTTATCATCAAAAATAAACAAATCGCCTGGACAAACCTTCAAACATTTTCCACAATGAATACATTTTTCAAGACTCCATTTAAAATTAGTAATATTCATAAATATTTTCTCCCTTTCAATAGAATTAATTTTATAATTTTTAAGCTACTATTATAATATCAAGTAATTATTGATTAAAAAAGAAGGCACTTTTTTGTTAGAAATGAGATTTATAACACAACTACCGGCTTAGCTCTATCTTGCTTAAATGACTCTAACTATTTATAATAAAATTAACTTATCTAAAGGAGAACAGGACCAATGATAAAAAAAGAAAACTTGCCAGAATGTCCAGTTGCAACAACTGTTGAACTAATTGGAAGCAAATGGAAATTATTAATTCTGAAATATCTTCTTAACAAAACAATGCGTTATAATGAATTGAAAAGAGAAATTGATGGAATATCTCAAAAAGTCTTAACCTCAACCTTAAAGTCAATGGTTGAAGATGGAATCGTGATTAGAACATCCTATCCAGAAGTCCCACCACGTGTTGAATATAGTTTAAGTGAAATTGGTGAAAGTATGCGACCAGTAATCGACGTAATGGCTGATTGGGGAAATACATATAAAAATAAAAAATAAATTTGTGATATATCAAAAATGATTCACATATGCCATTATTTCCACAAGAGTTAATATAAAATACATATATGATTTTAGTATTTAAAACTAATTGACCAATTTCAAAGATGTTAGTATACTATTTACTTTTATTTAAATTCAAATTACTATTGTAACTTAGCCACAATAATAGTCAATAATTTTATTTAATATGTCTCTCATTTATACAATGACTATCAAAAATAATGAATATTTGTTAAAATCAAATAGTAAGAGGTGATTAACTATTGTAAATCAAACGATTTATAAAAAAATTTATATATAGATATCAAATAACACCAAAAAGGAGTTTTTCAACTCCAAAAAAATTAATAGTGACAACTATTGATTATTATTTTAATAATTTGGAATCAAAATCCATGCCGTTTTTTCTAGGTAAAAAATGATACGGATAAGTTTTCTAGCAAACGTGAGTCTGTGCAACTCGCCAGTGTTTTCCTTCTTTGATTGATAGTCATATATAACAGGATTGTTTAATGCAAAAGTATCTACAACATTCATGATAATTTGACGAAGATGAGAAGAGCCATGTTTTGCCATGTGACCTTTAAAATTATCTTGTCCAGACTCATTTCTGAATGATTCCAGCTTCAATATCTTTTATTTTAGCATTAATATTTTTGTAGATTTCAAGCAAGGTGCTATGACTGGTTCGAAGTAGGTTTGTAGTCAACGGTCGTAAGATATCAAGGAATCAAAACAGAATCAATCTTATCAGTTTTAGTTTTCCTAAGAGTTGAGGCTTTGGAAAATTGTTTGATTAAAAAAGAATTAATCTCCATAAAGTCAAAATTGTAGGCTTTGAGGAATTGTTTAAGGCTGCTTCCATAATGACCAGTGGCTTCAAAACCTATTTTTATTTTTTGATTCTTATCCAAAAAATTTAAGAATAAGAAGCAATTGATTGAACCCATTCTAGTTATTAACGAAAGTAAAAGAATGACGAATGGCTTCACCATTATGATCATGAATGAAGCAGTCATGCTTGTATTTAGCAATATCGATACCAACTAAATAAGTTATAAAAAACCTCCATAAAATAATTCGCACTGTCAGTAAGACCACAAGTTTTTTCTTCATGTATTCACGTTGTTCATAAAGCATCGAGTGCTAATTAACTTAATCAACAATTTGAAAAAGAACTGTGGCAGGTATAACCTCTAAACAGTCAAGCTGTAGAAAAATAGAGACAAATCCACAGTGCTAATAAAATTATATCATCATTGGCCCTGGATGATATAAATGTATATAAGGGCAGAAAGGAGAATACTCAACTTAGTGACCTAAATTGAGTATTCGTGATAAAATGGAAATAACAATGGAAATCTTATATAATATCTTAGATGCTTATGCTTATGAAATAGTCTTCGTTGATCGAAATCATATTGTACGCTATATGAATAAAACCGCAAAGCAAAGATACGGCTCAAGAGTTCAAGTTGGCAATAGTTTATTCAATTGTCATAATGAAAATTCAAAGAAAAGAATTGAAGAATTTCTAGAACGCGCCGATGCTGGTGAAGAAGAAATGTTTGAAGTTCTTAATGGTAAAACTGGAGAAAGAGAGTTTTTCGTTCCTGTTAAAGATGCATCAAAAAAAGTTATTGGCTATTTTGAAAGACATGAAATGTTCTGGTCAAAAGACAAACCAGAGGCTCCTATATTTGAATATTGGAAATCAAAAAATTAAATAAAAAAGACAGCAATATATCTTACTATCTTCTAAATATACATTTTGTATTCTATTAGAAAAGAAATTCATATGACTGTCTTTTTATTTGTTTTAAATGATTAACCCCCTACCATAAATTTCTAATTATTATTTTATAATGGCAAGTCTTTTTTTGAAACCATATAATACCGATTATTCCCAGCTGATACAAAAAAGCACCTAAATTTATCAATAAAAATGTATCAATATCAAGACCAGACAGTTTCGCAGCAAGATGTTCTCAAAAAAATATTTTTGATTTCATCAAACGGAGTTTTTAATTCATTAAAACAAGAACTTGATAATTTATATGAAAACAATGATATTTTAACGTGAAAAATCTTATATTCTGCATAATAAAAAGCCTAGTTGAAATTGCTGAATGCATATTCAATCAAGACTTTTTATAAAAAACAATTATTTAGAACATTCTTTAACAAGAAATTCATAATGATCCTCATATAGATCTAAAATAATATATGTTAAGGGCAATGAGAAACGTTTTTTTCCACAACTTCCAGGGTTTAAATATAATGTTCTACCTTTTTGATAACATGCTAATTGATGTGAATGTCCATAAATATAAAAATCAACATCCTTTTTAGTGTCTAATTGATGAACCAAATAAAATGAATAACCTCCAATATTAAAATATTCTTCTTCATTCAGACTCAGCTTGTCATTATTCCCCTTTACAACAAATACCTTTGTAATTGTTTGTAGACGCTCCAATATTTTTATATCAACTATATCACCAGCATGAATAATATAATCACATTGTTTCAGTTCATTTAACACTTCTTCTTTTAATATGTCATGTGTATCAGCAATCACTCCTACTCTAATCATTATCATTTCATCCTTTCCCAAAATAGCAAACGCCTCATCTTCTATATGCTTCTTTTCAAAAATTAATATAACAAAGTTATTCTATATTTACAATCACTCATATCATGAAAAATAAAGTATCCAATATAAATACTTAAAAAATTTAATATTATCATATTTCAATCGGGAGGAATACAAATCAGCTGAATTTATTCTATGAAACCCCTTCCTTTAATGCTATAATCATAACAAACAAGAAATAATAAACTTTATTTCCTGTTTCATAAATTTATTCTAAGGAGTAAGTAAAAATGAGTTTAATCGATAATTTAAGTAATGAGAAACTTTTTACAAAAAGTGAGATCGAAGTCATCAATTTTATTAAAGAAAATCCCAATCTAGTCTTAAATATGACAATTGGAGAATTAGCTAACCAAACATTTTCGTCAAATACAACAATTATAAGAATTTGTAAAAAACTAGGATTTAATGGCTTTAGAGATTTCAAAATAGAATACCTAAGAAATATCGAATCTTTAAAATATCTAAATAACGAAACTGATTTCACTCTACCTTTCCAAGAAAATGAACCAACCTGGCAAATTATTAACAGTATTTCAAATGTCTATAAAGATAGCATTAATCTAATTAACAGTGAATTAAATATTGCTGAATTAGAAGATATTGTAGAAGTTCTTGATACTAGTCCACGAACTTTTGTTTTTGGAATTGGTGATTCTAAAATTACAGCGATGAATTTTATAAATAAGCTAGTTAAAATTGGTAAATTTTTCATTTTGACAACTGAAAATAATGAACAGGAATCTTTTTGTAAAGGAATCACTAAGGATGATTGTTGTTTATTTATCACTTATGATAAAAATGAATCCTATAAAGCCTGTTTAAAAATTCTTTTTCAAAAACGCTGCAAGATCATTGTCATTACTTCTAACTGTGACAATCCATTAGTCAAATATAGCAATTATCATATAATTATTCCTCATAAAGAAAAAGATGAAAAAATTGCTACTTTTTATTCACAACTTGCATTTAATTATATTCTTAGTATTATCTATTCACTGATTTATAAAAGAAATAAACACTAATAACTTACATAACATAAAAACGATAGTCTTTAATCACTATCGTTATCTATGTTATTTTTTAATAAAAAATCATGTAATTCCTTATCCGTTAAATCTTTTATTTTTGTTTGATAATAACGCATTGTATCTTTAGTTTTATTGCTGATATAAGCATTATAATCGATTTTTTCATTATAAATACCGTAGAATTCATATACATATGCCATCCCACCTTGTTCACTGATACTCTTTTTAAATGTTTTAATAATATTTTTTAAATCAAGGCTAGTATCAATATAAAGAAAAACCTTTGGCCCAACGTTTTTAATTTTATAGATTGCTTTAATTCCTTCATAATTACGATTGTTTATCCACTCTAAAAGTTTTTTATATCTTGCTGCAATTAATACAATAACCATAATTTATAATTCTCCATTCCTTATTACTATTACTCTAATCTCAAATATCTTATATTTTACACTATATCAAATTAAAAAACATTATTTTTTCATATATCCAAAAAAACATCTCGGATTGAGATGTCTTTAATAAAATATCTATCATAAATACTGATGTATTTTTATTATTCACTAAATTATAAAATTATTTTACTTTTTAGTAACTAGTTGGTAACTTTCATCTAATAATTTTTCTACTTGTGTTATCTGGACAGTACGATCAAGTAAAATACTGATCCAATGCTTTTTATTCATATGATAAGCAGGAAAATAATGAATATGATCAATTAAGGCATTGATTTTTTCAGGTGTATTTTTAACATTTAAAATATCTACTTTTCCTTCTTTATCAATATTTAAACATCGATATGGGATATTTATAATCAATCCATACCATTTTTTAGTTTCTAATATTTTTAAGGTAGCTGACATTGGATCACGTGTCCACGGATAATCTGCTTCAGTTTGATATTTATCATTTACATAAGCTAATATCTTTTTTCTAATACTAATTGGTTTAAAGCATGATTTTAAGATTTCATCCGTTAAACTTGCAACTTCTTCCTTTATCAGTGCAGTATAGCCCCCAACTACATTTTTTATATAAAAAGGTAAAAATTTTTCACCGTTATTTTCAAACACATCAATGTTGAAGCAACTATTACTTATTTCAAAACGAGCATAAAATTCATTGTTTTTCAAAGTTTTTTCAACAATAAAAAGATTATCAAGACGTTTGAATCCATATTTTACCAGGGCATCTTCTTGCATATAATAATTATTAAGTACCTCATCTCTATCCATGATCTAGTCCCCCCCTATAATTCATCGTTACTATAACATTATAGCGTATCTAGTCATTGTTTTATAGTCAATCTTATCTTACTTATATTTCTTTAACGGGTACATCTTATTGATAATATTTTTAAACCACTCAATATTTTCTATTACTTGTAAAGATGTAATAGTACCTTGAGGTTTATCTAATAACCGCCAATGACATGGTAATGTTAGTTCTAAAAAAGTATAGCCGTTGGCTTCAAGTTGGTGCCCAATTGCCTCTTTCATATAACGCTTTACTTCAGTAATTCGTTTAATATCTGTAAAACTTCCACGAGCAACTAATGCAGCGTCTTTTGAAATACATAGTATTTCGCAAAGATCTATAGCATATTCATCAGAAGTTGGTTTTAATTTTAAATTAGAAAAATAATTAAGCATGTGAAAAATAGTAATTGGTGTATTATCAAGTTCTTTAAAATCACTGATTGCTTGTTTATGCTGCCATGGCTCTTCATCAGTATAATATACAACAACTATCTTTTCTGGATGATTATGTTTATACTCTAACGCATCTTTAAGATAATTATCACTTCCGTAAATTTCTACGTTTATTTCAAAACGGGCATCTTTTGATTTAAATATAACTAATTTATTCTCAAGTTTCATCGCTTCACAAACCTCTGCCAATAGCCGCTCAATCATCCCTTGATAACAACCTGTATGAAAAGGAATCGTCACTCCCTTTAATAACACGGGAAAAGTACTCTTTTCTTCATTTTTAAACTCAATTGCAAGATATGGGCAAACCTGTTGACAAATTTGACACCTAGTGCATTTATCAAAATCTGTGATTACACAATGACCATTAGAAATTTTTAAAATTTTTTGTGGACAATTAATCGTACAAATTCCACAACCTGTACATCTATTTTGATTATAAACTCGTTTCAACATTATCATTATCCTCCGTGTTTATTAGATTTTTACCCTTACTAGCAATTACTTGTTGATACCAGTAAAAAGATTTTTTCTTAGTTCGAGTTAATGTTCCATTGCCAAAATCATCTAAATCAACATAAACAAAACCATATCGCTTTTTCATTTCACCAGTACCCGCCGAAATAATATCGATTGGTCCCCACATTGCATAACCAAAACAATTTACTAAATCAATCTCAATTGCTTCTTTCATTGCTCGAAGATGTTCTTGTAAATATGAAATTCGATAATCATCAATAATTGTGCCATCCTTTTCTATTTGATCAAGCGCTCCTAATCCGTTTTCACTAATAAATAAAGGAAGTTGATAGCGATCATACAATTGATTTAAAGAATAACGTAAACCAACAGGATCGATCTGCCAACCCCACTCAGTCGTTGTTAAATATGGATTTTTCCCGCCAGAAGATAAATTTCCCTCTACCATCTCAATATCAGCTACGCCTTCAACAGCAGAAAAATAATAACTAAAACTAATATAATCAACTGTTCCTTGAAGCAAAATTTCTTCATCACCGGCTTCAATTACTAAATGACCATTACATTTTTTTAAATAAGATTTACAAGTATTTGTATAGTAACCTCGTACCTGAACATCACCAAAATAATATGTTGGTAATAGCTTTTCACGGGCAATCACTTGATCTGTGGGATTACAAGTTGCCCCATAGGTGCAAGGGTATAATAACATGTTTCCAATCATAAAATTAGGATTAATTTTATGTCCTTCTATGACAGTTAAAGCACTTGCCAGCAGCTGATAATGAGCAACCTGAAACTTAACTTGATTTAAATCTTCATCTTGCTGATAGATAATTCCTGCCATATGCCATGGTCGATCAGTTAAAAAGAGTGCATTGATTTCATTAAAAGTCATCCAATATTTAACTTTATTTCGATATCGTTCCATGACCGTCTTTGCATATCTAACCGATAATTCAACTAATTTTCGATTTCTCCATCCCCCATATTTTTTTACTAATGATAACGGTAATTCAAAATGATGCAAAGTAACAATTGGTTCTATCCCATATTTGATTAATTCATCAAATATTTTATCATAAAATTCTAATCCAGCTTCATTACATTCCAAGTCATCTCCATTTGGAAAAATCCGCGACCAGGCAATTGACATTCTAAAACATTTAAATCCCATCTCCGCCATTAAATCAATATCCTCTTGGTAATGATGATAAAAATCTGTAGCTATATGACTTGGATAATAAGTATCTTTATGCACATATTCATGAATTTCCCTGATTTTTCCATGTCCTGCTCCCAACTCAACATCATTAATACTAAGACCTCGACCATCTAAATTATATCCGCCTTCATATTGATTAGCAGCACTTGCGCCACCCCATAAAAAATTACTATCCATGCTTATTTCCTCCTCGACATTATAAATTTTATCAAGTTATTTTAAAAGACTAAAGAATTAAAGGAAATGTTGTATCAAGATTACGCTTTTTAATAAATTGAAATAAAAAAAGCGGAATTACGTTCCGCTTTGAGTATTATCTTCTTTCATTATCTCTAACGTAGACTCCCGTCCCACCTCTGCTTGTTTCGAGATTGCAATTCGTCGAGCTAAATTATCATCATACATTAAATTAAAATAACATGAATACAAAATATCAAGAATTAGTTTAATACTATTTTCATTAGAATATCCAGCAATTTTTGAATATAATTTTTCGCGAGTTGAAATATGAAGGACAACATCAGCATATTTTTTTAGCTCATTATCCCCTAAACTTGTTATTGCAATAATTGGCACGCTTCTTCCTTTTAAAGTCCTAGCCAAACTACATAAATTATGAATTTCTCCTGAATACGAAATAATGATTATGCAATCATTATTTTTAATTACCGCAGGTAAAAATAACTCTTCACCATTAGTGTTACAAATATTAACATTTTTTCCAATTCTAAGCATGTCTAATTTAAAAATTTGTCCCAATAATAAAGAATAAGAAATTGCCGCTAAATGAATTTGATTGGCCTTCTGCATAATTCGAAGAGCTTTTTGTAAATTATCATGCTCTAGCAAAGCTAATGTATCTGATAATGTCTCTTGTGCAAGTAATGTTACTTTACTTGCAATTTTTTGAATATTATCAGTTTTAACAAATGGGAAATTGGGATCAATATTCTTAAAATGAGTATCTAAATAATAAACTTCTTTTAAAAAATCAGCCTTAAAATCTTCATAACCATGATATCCCAATTTTTTGGCTAATCTGATAATCGTTCCCGTTGATGTATATGTTGCTACAGCTAGTTCCTTGATTGTCATATCCTTTATATTACTTCTTTTTTCCAGAAGATAATCAGCAATTAATTGTTGGCTTTGAGATAATCTTGCACGTTCTATTTTTTGTTCAATCAACATATATTTCCACCTCATCTAATTTTATTCTATTATAAGTAATGATAATAAGCAAATATTGAATATAATAAAAATAAAAGAACTAAAAAGTCAACTTAGACCTTTTAATTCTTCTATTATAGCCTATTTTTCAAAATGAGCAGCCACTTCTTGAAGTCCTTCAATAATATTTAAATGTTGTGGACAAACATTCTCACATTGACCGCATGCAATACAGTCACTTGCTTTACCAAACGTTTTTGTCAGATTTGCATAATATTCGCCTTGTGGAGTCCAGCCCTTTTCTGCTACTTCTTGTAAATCTGCATTATATAATGAAAAATATTTTGGAATATTAATATTCATTGGACAACCATCTGTACAGTACGAACATCCCGTACAAGGAATTTTTATAGTAGAATTAATAGCTGCAACTGCTTTATTAATAAGTTTGTATTCCTTGTCATTTAAAGGTTTAAAATTAGCCATATATTCAGTATTATCTAACAATTGTTCCATATTAGACATACCACTTAATACCATGACTACATTATCTAGACTAGCAACAAAACGAATCGCCCAAGATGGAATTGAACTTTGTGGAGCATAGTCCTTAAACATTTTCGTAACTTCCTCAGGTACATTTGCTAATGTTCCACCTTTAACCGGCTCCATTACAATAACTGGCTTATGATGTTTTGTCGCAACTTCATAACATTTACGAGATTGTACTCCTGCACTATCCCAATCTAAGTAATTAATCTGTAATTGAACTAGTTCAAATTCAGGGTGCTCAGTTAAAACTTTATCCAGTAACTCCGGCCCATCATGATAAGAAAAACCTATTTTCTTTACTAACCCTTGTTTTTTCTTTTCAACAATCCAATTAAAACAATCTAATTCATTATAAGTATCAATACTATGGGTATTAATATCATGCAATAAGTAATAATCAAAATATTCTACCCCTGTCTTTTTTAGCTGCTCATTGAAAATGCGATCACGATCTTCTTTTGATTTTAAAAATCCTGCATGTAATTTTGTTGTTAATGTAAAACTATCACGAGGATAGCGGTCCACTAATGCTTCTTTAGCAGCATTCTCACTTGCAAAACCACAGTACATCCAAGCTGTATCAAAGTAAGTAAATCCCCTTTCCAAAAATAGATCAACCATTTGCTTTGTTTGTTCAATATCAATCTTCGCTGGATCATTAGGATCCAATGAAGGTAAACGCATTAAACCAAATCCCAATTTCTTATTATCCATATTTTGCCCTTCCTTTCAAAACTATTATAAGCCTTAAAGCATACTTTAGCGCAAGAATTTTTTTAAAGATAATATAAATTATTTACTAATACAAAGACAGCATTTTTGCTTATTTATCATTTCAAATTTTTTTAGTGCAGCTTCTATTAAATTATATTGATAATCATAAATATTTAGCAATAAAATTGAAAAATCCTGCATAATTTCATAATTATCAAATTTTTTAAAAATAAAATAATCTGCTTCTAATTCCTTAATCAATAAATGACATTGATTAGATGGTACTATAATTGTAATTACTTTCATCTTAATACTCCTCCATAATTGTTCAAATAATACTTTATTTCAATTATAAAACTTATAGTGAACTATAAGTCAATTAGAAATATTCGACTATAGCTTCATCCTATAGCCAAACAGCTTTTTTTAGTATTATAAAAGTATGCCATTTTTCTTTATAATATTTATATTAAAATAAAAGGAGAACAAAAATATGTTGAAGATAAAATATGATATTGTTGGTTCTTTTTTAAGACCTGAAAAAATCAAAGAAGCACGAGCAAAATATTTTAATCAAGAGATTGATCTAAAAACACTTAGAAAAATTGAAGATGATGAAATTGCTAAACTTGTCGATAAACAAGTTGCTCATGGACTAAAAATTGTCACTGATGGCGAGTTTAGAAGAAGATGGTGGCATTTGGACTGGTTAAAAGAATTTAATGGCTTTACAACTCAACATCTTGATAAAACGAGAAATGGTGTAACAAATCACATTGAATTAGGAATGATCAACGGTAAAATAACCTATGATAAAGATAAATATCATCCAGAAATCGAGGCTTGGGACTACTTATTCAACCTAGTAACAAAATATCCTGGAATTGAGGCCAAAAAATGTATCTCTGGACCAAATATGATCTTAGTTGATCATTTTCTTCAATTAGGTTTAAAAGAGGTACCATATTATAATGGTGATATTGATGCTCTTATCGATGATATTGGAAAAGCATTTCAAATTGCAATTAAAGATTTATATGATCATGGTTGTCGTTATTTACAAATTGATGATACATCATGGACCTATATGATTGATGATAATTTCCTTTTAAAAGTAAGCTCACTTGGATACAAAAAAGAAGATATTTTAGAATGGTTTAGAAAAGTATCTACAAAAGCATTAGAAAATAAACCTATTGACATGACCATTGCTAACCATTTTTGTAAAGGAAATTTTAAAGGCTATCCTCTTTTTTCTGGTTTATATGATACTGTTGCCCCTATCATTTGTCAAATCCCATATGATGGCTTCTTTGTAGAATATGATGATGAGCGTTCAGGTTCATTTACACCATGGGCACGATTAAAAAATACTAATGTTACTTTTGTAGCTGGCTTAATTTCAACTAAAAATCCTAAACTAGAAACATATGATGAAATAAAAACACGTTATTTTGAAGCAAAAAGAATTATTGGTAAAAATATTGCATTATCACCTCAATGTGGCTTCGCCTCTGTTGAAGAGGGAAACTGTATTGATGAAAAAACTCAATGGGCAAAAATAGACCTTTTAGTTTCATGTCAGGATTTTTTATAAATCTTATTAGAGAAACAATTAGTTTCTCTTTTTTATTTTCTTCATTATATAAAAAAACAATTGACTTAGAGTCAAGTCGAGGTTGTATTATATGAAAAACGGAGGAATATATATGTTTAAATTTATTGAACCAAAAATACAATTAGATAAAAAACGGCAAATCTTTACAAATAAGCATCTACGAGCTCTAATCATCCCCTTGATCATTGAACAATTATTGATCTTATTAGTTGGGATAGCTGATACTCTAATGGTTAGTTATGCTGGTGAAGCAGCCGTATCTGGTGTCTCACTAGTCAACCAGTTGAATACGGTCTTCATTCTTGTCTTTACTGCATTAGCATCTGGTGGTGCCGTTGTTGCCAGCCAATATATCGGTAATAAAAACAAGGAAAATGGAGTGTTAGCAGCTAGTCAATTAGTTATGATAACAACAATAATTTCAGTTATTTTATTAGTATTATCGGTTATTTTTCGAGAACAATTACTAACATTATTGTTTGGAAAAGTCGCTCCAGATGTAATGGATGCCTGCTTAAAATATTTAGTTATTTCTGCTTTTTCTTTTCCTGCTTTAGCAATCTATAACAGTTGTGCCGGATTGTTTAGAAGTATGTCTAAAACAAGTGTTATCATGTATGTATCAATCATCATGAATATTATTAATATTATTGGTAATGCTATTGGAATTTTTATTCTTCATGCAGGTGTTGCAGGAGTCGCATACCCTTCACTAATTTCTCGAGTCGTTGCGGCTTTAATTTTATTAATTATATCTTTTAATCAGAAAAATATTATTTATATTCGCATTAAGGATATTTTTAAATGGAATGCTCAAATGATTAAGCGTATCCTAAATATTGCTATTCCCAACGGCATTGAAAATGGCTTATTTCAATTATCTAAAGTTGCTTTAAGTAGTATTGTCGCAATGTTTGGAACTAGCCAGATTGCTGCAAACGGGGTTGCACAAAGCTTTTGGTCAATGGCCGCTCTTTTTTGTATTGCAATGGGACCAGCTTTTATCACTGTTATCGGTCAATGTATGGGAGCCGGTGATAAAGAAGCGGCGGACTATTATATGAAAAAATTATTAAGAATCACTTATATTGGCGGGATCATTTGGAATATTGTATTTTTCCTATTTACCCCTATCATTCTTAAATTGTATAGTTTATCGAACGAAACGATTAAACTAATTATTATTTTATGTTTTATTCATAACCTATTTAATGCCTTATTATGCCCTATAGCCTCATCATTATCAAATGGCCTTAGAGCAGCTGGTGACGTAAAATACACGATGTATACTTCAATTTTTTCAACTGTTGTGTGTCGTGTCATCTTATCATTTATTTTTGGGGTTTGGATGAACCTTGGTGTAATTGGAATTGCATTAGCAATGGTTGGCGATTGGGCTATTAAATCTGCTCTTATCTTAGTACGTTATTTACAAGGGCAATGGAAAAATTTTAAAGTCATCTAATTATCTTGACTATTTATTTTTAAACAAGCTGATTATTTTTCATTTTTATCTGTGCTATAATTAAACAGAGGAGTCTAGTTATAATGAAAAAAATAATAAAACCTATTCAACCAATAAAACCAAGCCCACCAACAAAAAACAAACCAAAAAATTCTTCAATTAAAAAGCCATCTAAATAAATGGCTTTTTATTATTATAAAAATTCTCTTTTTATTTCAGAAGAAATATTTTTAATTACTTTAGATGTAAAAGGATTACTGAAACCTGAGTCTTTTAATGCATCTAAGTAATCAACATTTAGAGTGTTTTGAGTCATATTGCGATATGCATTTAATGCATCTTCACGATTTTTTGTACCTACTAACCATAATTCTAATGATGAAACTGCACTCGTAGCATAACTAATATAATAAAACGGCGTTTCAAAATGATGATGAATATCGACCCATTCATACTCTAAAGGATAACCCATATATTTTTGATAAATTTGACCATGTAAAGTATTCATTTCTTCTAATGAAATATCTGGATTTTCAAAAACTTTTCGTTGAAATTCATCTTCTATGCATCCTTGTAAGATGCTATTTAACATATCATTAATAACCTTTATCTCCATTAGTTTTGCATCACTACCGTATATTTCATCATAATATTCAAACATCAACAGCTCAAATGCTTGTGAATGAATCTCGGCAATATCGAGATTATTACCATCATTCCAAGATGTTCCTCCCATCAAATAAAAATTGTAATAATGCCCAAATTCATGAAATAAAGTTGAAGGATCTTTGTAGTCTGAAGTATTAATAAATAAAAATGGCTCATTCCCAATAATTGTCGTATACCCAGCATGGAGCATATTTGAATCGTCATCAATTTGGTAAAGGTGATGTTTTTGCATATAATCATAAGCATCTTGCATTGCTTTAGGAAATTCCTGTTTTAATGCTGTTTTTAAATATGAAAAACCAGATTCGACTGTAATTTCACTAGTATCCAATTTTTGTAATTTTTCTTGATATTTTGTATCCATCTTTGCTGCTAGTGGTGCCACATACTCTAAAACTGCTTCCTCAAATTTTTCTGCATCTTCTTTACTAAAATCTCGACCTAACAAATCATAAGCATAATCCGTATAATTTTCATATCCTAATTTTTTCGCAATTTCAACTCTAATACTGACTAATTTTTTATAAATCGTTCCTAACTCTTTATTTTTTTGTTCATAAATATCATAATACCCGTCAATATCTTCTTGTTTATTAAAATCTAAGTCATCAATTGTTTTACTCTGCCCATTGATCATCGTAGTATATTCTTTAGCAGCAGTTTTACTGTATTCATTAATCAGCGCTGTTTCTTGTTCACTTAGTTCCTCAATTTCTGGAGAATTGAGTTTCTTATTCTTCTCATAACGTTCGATAAAATCTTCTCCCATCTTTTTAACAAACGCATCTTTATATGAAGTTGTCAAAATAGCTTCGGTTAATTCGTTCATACGATTATCTAGTTTCACAAAAGCACTAGTAAGAAATTGGTATTCTTCTTCATAATAAGAGTCTGACAAATCAATATTATTTTTTATAGATGCTAATGACTCCATTTGATCAACCTCTTTTAAATCATTTAATATTTCATCATATCCTTTTAAAATTTCTTCTTGATTTCCTTCTAGCACTACCTTCGCTAATAAATCATTTATTTTTTGATTTATTGCATCAATATCTGGTCTCTCATAGCTCATATCTTCAAAATTTAAATCAGAATGTTCAGGAACAACCTCAGCTTGTGGTTGCGGAATATTATAACCATCTGTAGTACATCCAGTTAACCCCAACATAAAAACCAATAAACATGTCAATAATCTATACTTCTTTTTCATCTTTATCCTCCTTATCTATCTTTAATAATTTTTTAGTTATATACAATAAAATATAAAGTATTACCCTAATTTTTAACAAAATATTCTTTTGTAAACATTACTAATAAATCTTTTCATATAATAAAAAAACGTAAAATGCGATAGTTATAATAAACGATTCAACGAATAAACTTAAAGTAATAATCAATAAATATGTCTTTATCAGAGTAACAAAAAAATTAATCTACTAAAAAAATGAATGTATCTAATTAAATATAGACAACAACCCTTTTATTTGAATTAATGCATCCATTTTTAGAGATACTATCTTTTTTACCTTTACAGATTATTTTAACTGTTGTGCCATCCATTGCCAAACTCTAATTCCACAACGATCAGATACTGCCTCATTATTAAAGAAGTAAATCCATGACCAATGACCACTATATCGTAATGGCTCTCCATCTTTATCATTAAAACGCCCAGAAGTATCAATAACATGCTTTGAAACAAAAGTATGAACGTTGCTGGCCCCAGCCCCTAACAAGCGCCTAATCGTTGGCAATTCATGGGTTTCAGGGGCTACGACATCATCATCTCTGGAATAAATAAAGAATATTGGCAATTTTTTTAATTGTTTAATTTCTTCATCAGATATTTTTTCATTTAAAAAAGCTTCACAAATTGGCACATAGGCATTATATTCTTTACCATACTTAAGTGCCATCAACATTGTCATATAGCCACCATTTGAACATCCTGTGATAATAACTTTCTCACTTTTAGTTTCTTTTCGATAAAAATTAATCAATTCATGTAAAGAATCACAATAATATGAAGTCCCATCTGCTTCCGTAAATTTAGTTGCTAAACTATCACCAGTTTTATCCATCCAAAAAGTTGGACACTGAGGTACCAGAATATTAGCCCCACCAATCGTATTTTGGAACTCTTGACCCGCTAATGAACTAACCTTGTTAGCTAATACAGTAATATAAGGATCAGTATTAATTGTTCCTCCCTCACCTAGCCCATGTAACCAAACAACCAAAGTATCACTTGCTTGCACAGGATTATAAGCAGCATATTTATAACTCACTCCATCACAAGATTCATATAACGCTTCTTCAAACAGATCTGCACTAGTAATCTTATCTTTCATTTTTTTAGCAATATTTATTTGTTTAACTTTTTGACCTAATGAGGTCATTTCATGTCCATCAGCTATCATGATGTCCAATTCATATAAATCATTATATGTATTATATTGTGTCTGCATTGAAAACAATAATGGATTTCCTTCTGCTGGACTGATTTTCATTTCTATCATAATAAAATTAGATGGTTCACTAGTTATTTGACCACTATAGTCTACTAAATAAACATTTGTTACAGTTCTATAAATAATACTTTCAATAATCGGATATAGCGTATCACAATAATCTGTAGTCAACTTCTTCTCTTTAACCACAAAACCCAGATTATTAACCTGATCAATTTTATGATCGAGACTTAGCAATATTTTATTGACACCGCATCCCCAGTCATCGCCTTTAATAAAAGCTGTATAACTTCCAGATACAATCAAATCTTTTAAATTATTATTTTTACTTTCCATACATTTTCTCCCTTTAATAACTCCTTTATTATAACATATTTAAGTTATTCATTTAGAGTCTTTAAAATAAAAATCCTACATAACGTAGGACTTTTTAGTCAATTAAACCATATTTTTTCATTGAATTATAAATACCATCATCTTTAATATCGTCTGTCACTTCATCAGCAATTTCTTTTAATGCCTCTTTAGCATTACCTACCGCAATCCCATATTGACAAAATTCCAGCATATCTGCATCATTTAATCCGTCACCAAAAGCATATGTATTTTCTTTAGGGATACCTAACTCATCAATCAAAGCATTAATAGCTGAAGCTTTGTTAACTCCAGGAACCGATAACTCTCCACTGTTATCACCAAAAATAGGAACAGTGCAATGAATTACATTAAACTCTTGCTCAAATTCTTTTTTTATTTTTTCAAAAGGGAAATTATCTTTTTCCAAAAAGCAAATCTTATTAACATCATCACGATGAAGATCATAACCTTCTTTTAATGATCCAATAAAATGATTAGGAGTTTCAGCTTTAGTTCTACGTGCAACTGGATCATTTTCCAAATCCCCATACATTATTCTTTCTAATCGTGGAATTAAATTCTTACTTGCATATAATCCACCATTACTTTCAATGTAATAATCAAATTCATTAGCCTCAAAATAATCAACAACATGGTTGATTGCTGTGCGAGAAACTTGTTTGTGATATAACATTCGATCTCCAATTTCAACGAAACCACCACCAGCTCCAATAATTCCATCAAAACCAACATCCATGATATGATCAAAAATCTCAGCTTTACTTCTTCCCGTACACAAAAAACATAAATTTCCTTTAGCTCTTGTCGCTTGGACAGCCTTAACGGTCGAAGCAGGAATATATTCTTGTGATGGTCGAACATCTACTAAAGTTCCATCAACATCAAAAAAAATAATTTTCTTTGTCATAATACCCTCCAATATTTTTATAATTAATACGATTATACTATTAATTAAAATGTATTTAACTTTTTTTCTAAATAAAAAAATTTATGTCTGAATTATCATAATTAACTATGAAAATATCTAAATTATACTAGATTTACTACTAAAAATAGTTTTATGAGGACAAGAAAAGTTTTTCCCATATTCCTCCATCGATTCAAGATCAGGATTTTCTAACCATTCTCTCAATAACACAACAAGCCCTAAAATAAAAATATTTAAAGTTTGTCGAACTTCTTGACTACATGAATACTCTTTTAATAATTGTAAAATAATAACTTTCTTAATATCTTGATAAAAAGAAAATGAAAAATCTTGATTCACTAAAATCTTATATGTTTCATAATCTTTTTTAAGATACTTATTACCTCATTGAGTAATAGATCTATTTTATCATTTAATCCTCGTCCTTTATTTTTTCAGTAAAGCTGCTTGGTTGAGCCAAAAATTCTTTTTGAAAGCTTTCTGACAAATCTATTGTATCTTAATAACGTGCATAAAAAGTCCTACGACTAATACTAGCACTTTTAATATTATCAGTGACTATAATCTTACGTGTAGGTTTCTTCTTCAATAATTCAATAAGCACCTCTTTGTTCAAAGCTTTAGATCTTAGGGTATTTCTATATTTTATTGGCATAATTACTCCTCCCAATTTTATACAATGATTACAAATTTATCTATGATTAAATAAATCTAAAGATATTGAATATTGTTGTTTTATTTTCTTAACAGTATAGTATAAATATACAGTTAAGATAAGCATTTTATAAAAAAGTAGAGGAATGCTTATGCCAAATTGGAAACTTATAAATTATTGATCATAAAATCTTTCTCTTACAGTCTTTAAAAAATATATACTAATCATAACATAAATTTAGCTGATAATGATTTAAAAATTATTCTTGATATTATTAAGAACAACCTTTATTCTATTCTTAATGAAACGTATTTCCCAATTATATTTTTTAAAGACACATGAAAGAATATCTAACTATTTTAAACTCTTAATAGCAAAGCATTAACTGATTCAAAAAATTTCAAAGGCGTATTCTTAGAATATGCCTAAACCTTTTTATATGTTAATTCTCCGGCCCATTCAAAACCTTTTTTTGCAAATATTACACCAATCAATTCATTAATCACTGCGGCAGTAGCAATCGTTCTTTGAATAATCTAAGCAGCTGGAGTTGAAACAGCAATTCCAGTAAATACTAAAGATACTCAAGAATGTGGTAATAGTGTAAAACCAAGATATTTAATGACTGTAGCAGGACACATAATCAAAGTTACCCCTAATCGTGCAATTCATAATATTGGATTAAACTCATGCATTAGTGAAGATAATTCAGACTCACTAAACATATTTGCAAAAACAGCTGAAAGTATCATTCCAATCAATATAAAATTAAGAATTGGTTTTGGTAAAAAATAGTCATTAATGATCATTCCTAAAACTGTAGCTATAATAATTGTTTTCACCTTAAATAAACATTATCTATTTTTTAGATCAATTGGCATCAAAAACTATATCCATCTTATTCTTAATTCTTAAAAATATCATAATTGACCCTAATGAATGACTGATTAAAATAACTTTTCCAATGCTTTTACAATGACTTGGTGATCTTCATGAGGTCTTAATCCAGTAACAGTAATTGCCCCTGCTGGTACTCCTTTTATAAATATAGGAAAACTTCCCCCACAAAGACCATATTCTTCATCAAAAATCATTTGATTATAATTATGGGTATCTATATTATCAAGAAAAATAAAATACGAGGAATGTTTTGTTTCAAGACATACCCGCTCTTTACGGCCTAACCATTTAATACTTTTTTCATTATAACTATTAACAAAACATTGCCTGATTATTTTATTGTTATAAACTATTCTTGCAGCAAATGGTCGATTATAATATTTAGCTTCATCAATTATTTTATCCATAATCAAAGCAGCAGTCTGGAGATTAAAATATTCAAAAATATATTTATGTTCTTCTTTTAAAATATCTAGTTTATTTGGATGATTTCCTTTATTTACAAAATAGTTATAATAATTTTCCATTTTATTCCTCCTGATAAGAAATCTAATTAATTATATTGTTGAACCCATTTGATAAGCTTCATCATAACTTGGGTGTGTGTAAGCATCACCTTTATTAAATGCTCCTAAACCATAAATAATTCCTCCTTCATCCACCTTTTTGAGCACCTTAATAAACCCTCTAAAGCTTTCAATTGTTCCGTGCATTTGTTCACGATCAGTACTTCCACTTGTTAAAATTAAATAAGCTGTTTTTCGTTTAGGGCTATTTCTGATTTCATATTCACGTGCAAACATACGATCAATTAAAATTTTAAGCTGTGCACTCAAACTATAAAAATAAACTGGTGTTGCCATTACAAATACATCAGTATTAACAATTTCCTCAATTACCTTATTCGCATCATCTTTTAAAACACACCTATTGTGATGTCCTCGACAGTATTCACAAGCTAGGCATGGAGCAATTCTATAATTTGCTAAATTGATTTTTATTACTTTGTGTCCCACGCTCGTCGCACCTTTGATAAATTGATCAGCTAAAATTTCACTATTACCATTTTTTCTAGGACTTGATGATATAACGACTATCTTTTTCATATAGGCTTCCTCTTTCATTTTTTATTAATTTTCTTTTTATTATCATAGCCCTTCAACTTTACTTTAAGTCAAGGGGTTTATTAAGTCTAAAATAAAAGATTATGGATAAGTTCATAATCTTTTATTTCTATTAATTATCTAAAACCATATTGATTGTGTGGCACATATGGTTCTTCCAAATATGCTATCTCATCTGGGGTCAGAACGATATCTAGTGCTTGTAAAGCATCTTCTAAATATTTAATTTTAGAGCTACCTACTAACGGCGATGTAATATATGGCTTACTTAAAACCCATGCTAAAGCAATTTGACTAGTTGGTTTTTGATATTTTTTAGCTAATTCATAAACTCTTTTAATGATTTCACGATCATGAGCTAATTGATAATCATTTTGCAGTTTACCACAGCCATCTGTCCGCGGAGTATCAACCGCCTTATTAAAGACACCGTGAGCAAGTGGTGAAAATGGTGTAAGAGCAATATTTTCGTATTGACACATTGGAATCATTTCTTTTTCTTCTTCACGATACACTAAATTATACATATTCTGCATACTAATAAATTTTGCCCATCCATTCTTTTCTGCAATACTATTAGCTTTCACAAACTGCCAAGCATACATCGCACTAGCTCCAATATAACGAATTTTCCCCATTCTTACTAAATCATTCAACGCTTCCATTGTTTCTTCGATCGGAGTAGTATAATCCCAGCGATGAATAATATACAGATCGATATAATCCGTCTGTAATCTCTTTAGCGAATTTTCAACTTCTGTAAAAACAGCTTTACGTGATAATCCTTTTGCATTAACACCATCAAACATTGGGTAATACAATTTAGTTGCAATTACAACATCTTCTCGATTAGCATAATCTTTTAATGCTTGTCCAAGAATTTCTTCGCTCGCACCAAGACTATAATAATTAGCTGTGTCAAAAAAGTTAATACCATGTTCTAGCGCATATTTAATAATTTCTCGAGCTTCTTTTTCTGCAGTTTTTCCAGGGATTCCCCCACGATCTAATTCACCAAATCCCATACATCCTAAACATATTTTAGAAACTTTTAATCCTGTTTTTCCTAAATTTACATATTCCATACTTTTCTCCTTAAATTAACTTTTATTTTTTGGTTTTAGTGGTCCATAAAAATATGCAGCAGTAGCCCCACCGTCAATTAAAAAATCTGCACCTGTAATAAATGCTCCTTGGGGTCCCATCAATAGTTCTGCTACATTTGCAACTTCATCAGCCGTTCCAGGCCGCCCAGCTGGACACTTTGCAAACATATTTTTATAAAAATCTCCTCTTGGACCATTAAATTCATCAATAGCCAATGGAGTTACAATAATTCCAGGTGAGATGGCATTTATCCGAGCACCCTTTTGTCCCCATTTAATTGCCTCAGCCATTACTCTTTTTTCATTACAGCGTTTAGCAAGCTGATACGCATGAAGTGTATCTTGAATATTATGTGGCTGCAGTACTTCTAAGTCCAATAATTTATTCGTTTCTGTAATAGCCAGCATTTCATCAATTTCAACTCCTAAAGCTGGCATTCGATGACCTGACTGACTTGAAATCGTCACCCCAACTCCACCGTCTTTTATTACTTTACCTATTTCTTCTAATAAAACTGCAGTTCCATATAAATCAACTTTTAAAATTGTTTCAATCGATGCTTGACTAGGTGAAACTCCTGCTCCATTAACAAGCATACTAATTTCCCCATAATTCTGAGCAACCTTAATCATCTTTAAAATAGACTTTCTAGATGATAAGTCCATTTCAACTGGTATTACATCAAAGCCAGCATCATTCATTATCTTTGTAATCCTATTAGCATTATCAATATTTTTATCACCAATAATAATTTTTTTACCATATCCAAGTCTTCTTGCAATAGCCATACTAATCTGACCAGCACCGGTTACGATCATAACTTCCTTATTCACTTTTCCTACCTCCTCATTATTTGTATGGAATCCCATATACTTTTTAAATTATTTTATTACTTCATTAATACAACGTAAAGCATTTAAACTTCTTGGATATCCAAGAAAAGGAATTCCTCTAGAAATCACCTTTATTAAAAAAGCTCTATCGTTCCCTAATCTAATATTTGCTTCAATATGTGATACCAACTGTGGCTCACATCCTCCTTGTGCTGCTAAAAAGCAAAATGTAATCATTTCACGCTGTTTGTAATCTAAGCCTTTTCTAGTATAATAATCTCCAAAACAATTATCTGTTAACCAATAATTGATGTGTTTTATATCTGCTGTTCCACTTTTATAAAATTCACACATATCCTGACCAAAAATATCAACCTGTGCTTGTATTCCTTTTTCTAAACGATTGCTTTGATTAGTCGTAGATTGTCCTTGTAAAGGTAAAGTAATACCATTTTTAGTACAAAAATCGTTAACTACGTGTAAAAAAGGAAATACTCTCCCAATCCCTAAATAAGCTGTTGCTTGATAAATAATTTCTTTCATTTCAATTGGTGTTACACCAAAATTATACGCAGCAGTCAGCATCGCTTTAAATTCATCAATACCTTGGCAGCCTAGAAGCATTGCTAAAATTGCAATCATACTTGTTTTATCATCTAAATCATTTTGATTAACTACTTCGTCAAATGCGAAATTATCAAATAATTCAATAAATTCTGGATCTGTTTTTAATAATTTTGACTCATGGCCTGGAAACATTCGTTCATGATAGTTTTGAGCATTTTTAGTTATTGCCATATTTCAATTCTCCTTTAACCACTTAAATATTTTTTCGTCACTGTCAAATACTTGACTACCAAAAATATCCAATCCCTGATGAATTATTGCATTAGGACAAATTTTATTTAAATCACTAATACTTTTACCTAACCCACTTCCTTCATGAGTACAAAATGGATATATGTGTTTATTGGTGAAATCGTAACTTTCTAAAAAAGTCCAAAGACACATCGGCATCGTTGACCACCAATTTGGATAGCCAAGATAAATATTTTCATATTCCTCAAAATGACTAATAATATTTATTATTTTTGGTCTTGCATTAGTCTCTAATTCATCTTTAGCTAATTTTGTGCACTCATCATATTTAGACGGATATTCATGAAGAGGATGAATTTCAAATAATTCTGCTCCTATTATAGCTTGAACTTTTTTAGCAATCACTTCCGTATTCCCTATTTTTAAATCTTTAATAGCACCTGCTACATAATTTTCTTTCCGATGCGAAAAGTATACAATCAAACTTTTTTTCATCTTACTCACCCTTTCTTTTACAGTTATATTTTAAAATATTAATAAAACTATAACAATTTTAATTGCTAATCATTCTCATAAGTAAAACTTATATGAAAAAAGAACTCCAAAGAGTTCTAAAAATATAATAAGCCATATTTAATCATTATTTAATAAATTACGTAGTAATTCAGCAAATTCTTCAATATAATAATTAGTCTTTTCCTTATGCCAAAAGGCACAATAATTACGTTGTAATGGCTTGTGATGGTGATAAAGTGGAATTCGTGTAATTCCAGTCGCAGGTGGTGGTAATGTTCCAACTGCTTCAATTGGCATAAATCCTCGATTACTTACAACCATTAAACGTCCCTCTTCTAAAGTATTAGCAAATAAAAATTGATTAGCAAAACCAAGTGTATTTTGATAAAAATCTTTTTCAACCTCTTGTTGTTCTTTAGTTGAAATTAAAATACAGGTATTTCTCTTTAAATCAGTAATTGTTAGAATATCCCGCTGACTTAATGGATGCCGACTTGAAATCTCAATATAACAATCACTATACAATAACTCATAATTGTAATAATCATCATTAAATGCTCGTCGTTGATCACTGATTACCAAATCAACTTGTCCAGAGCGTAAAAGATCATATAACTCCTCATGAGTTCCATTAACAATTGATAGTGATACCTCAGAATATGTTTTGCTAAATTTAGCGATTGCATGATGTAATTCTTGAGCTCCATAACATCTTAAATATCCTATCTTTAAAGATAACTCCTGATCTTGTCCGCGACGTACAGTTTCTCTCTTTAAATTATCTATTTCGCTTACCAGCTCCACTCCATGACGATAAAAATACTCACCAGCAGGAGTCAAGGTAAATTGTCGATTATTACGTTTGATCAAATCAACACCTAATTCCTGCTCTAATGCTTTAATTTGTTGGGAAATTGCAGATTGAGATATATAACATTGTTCAGCTGCTTCTGTAAAACTATTACACTCGACTACACTAATAAAATATTTCATTTGTTTCAACAACATATATTATCCTCCCAAAAAACTTGTATAAAAATTATATCATATTTTTTACAATTAAAGCTAGCTTAAGCTTTCGCCATTACTTTTAATTACTTTTTGATACCAATAAAATGACTCTTTGCAGCTTCTTTTTAATGTTCCTTTACCATTATCATCCATATCAACATAAATAAAACCATATCGTTTTTTCATTTCTCCAGTTCCCGCTGAAACTAAATCAATACATCCCCATGGTGTATACCCAATTAATTCTACTCCATCTTCATCTACAGCTTTTTTCATTTCAATAATATGTTCTCTTAAATAATCAATGCGATATTCATCATGGATTTTTCCATCTTCAGCAATTTGATCATTTGCACCTAAACCATTTTCAACGATAAATAATGGTTTTTGATAACGATCCCATAATAAATTTAAGGAAATTCTTAATCCTATCGGGTCAATTGGCCATTTCCACTCACTTTCTTTTAAGTAAGGATTTGCTGCCATTTTAATACCATTGCCTAATGTCATTTCGGCATCCTTGCGAGTTGTTACTACTCCAGAATTATAATAGCTAAAACCAATATAATCAACACAACCATTTTTTAAAAGGTTATCATCATCTTCTAAACTGTTAATCGTTATCCCTTGCTGTTTTAAAGAATTTACAATATAAGAAGGATAATATCCTCGACATTGAACATCACTGTAAAAATATTTTAATTTACGCGAAACATCTAATTCTAAAGCAACATCTCTAGGATTGCAAGTTTCACTATATGTAAGAATATTTGCCAACATCATCCCAATTTGATTATTTGAATCTATTTTATGTCCTAAAATAACTGCTTTTGCACTAGCAACGAAAATATGATGTAAGGCTTGATAGTAGCGAGCGGGGGTCATTTCATGTACTCCCAATGTATCATATCCCCTTAACAAATTAATTTCATTAAAAGTCATCCAATATTTTACTTTGCCCCGATAATATTTAAAAACAGTTTTGCAATATTGTATAAAATATTCAACAGTTTGCCGATTTAACCAGCCATTTTGATGATCAGCCAAATAAATTGGCATATCAAAATGATTAAGAGTAACAATTGGTTCTATTCCATATTTCAAACACTCGTCAAAAATATGATCATAGAAATCTAGACCTGCTTGATTAGGTGAGCTTTCATTTCCCCTAGGATAAATACGTGTCCATGATATTGACATTCTAAAACACTTAAAACCCATTTGAGCAAGTAAAGCAATATCATCTTCATAACGATGATAAAAATCCACTGCTCTATGACTTGGATAATACATTTTCTCATCAATAACACTTTGATAAGCTTGGGGAATTTTTTCACTACCATGTAAATAAACAATCTTACCATTAGAATCTAAAAAACTATGTTTTCGTTTTTTATTCATTGACCCATTTGTTTTAGTATCCGATGTCGCAAGGCCACGTCCTCCTAAATTATAACCACCTTCAAACTGGTTAGCAGCAGTAGCTCCACCCCATAAAAAATTATTTTTAAACATTTTTTATCCTCTTTTCTTAAAATTTTATATCTTCTAAAAACAAATCATTATACAATAATATTGAAAGGATGATTTTATGATTCAAACGAAACAAGAATTAATCAATCTACTTCCCACTATTTATCAAAATTTAAATACTCCACTATTTTTAATTTCTCCTGATTTAAAGATCATTGCTTCTCCAAAAAAATTTTTAAAATTAGAAATAAATTATTTTCAACAAATTTTCAATTTTACAATTATGAAACAGCATGAAATATATATTCACTTTCATCAAAATGCCACATATTTCTTTTTTTGTACTAAGCTAGATGAAATTCCTTATATTTGTGTAGGACCTATTTTTAATCGAAAAATAACAACCCAAGATTCACCTGCTGAGTACGAGTTATTTCAACATGTAATCTCATCGTATACGCTAGATGATTTCTTTAATCTCCCCAGCATTACTGTAGAAACAAAAAATCATTTTATTTTTATTTATCAAATAATTACTGGTAAAATTCTTGATTCTAAATTACTAAAAATTACTTTTAAAGGTTCTAAGGATAATCCTTTAAAACAAGAAAATTCTCTTGAAAAAGAAATCTTTCAAATTCGCGAAACACCTTTGCATGAATTTAGTTATACTTATGAACAAAAAATTCTAAATTATATTCAAAATGAGGATAGTACCAGTGCTAGAATCTTAATGATTGAACTGCTTCAAATCAAAGATGAACGTCATTTATCTAAAAATCAGCTTCAGTCAGCTAAATATAAAGTTGTTGCAGCTATCGCGGTATTTACTCGTGGAGTAATCAGTATCGGTGTTCCTGTCGATAAAGCTTATTCGTTAAGTGATGTGTATATTGTTAAAGTCGACCAGTCTAATACTATTAATCAACTTCACAAACTTATTTCTGACGCAATCATTGATTTTACACAATTAGTTAAACGTTATCGAAATATTCAAAATCCCTATTGGGTAAAAATTTGCAAAAACTATATTTCTCATAATTTACATAAGAATATTACTTTATTAGATTTAGCCAAGGTAACAGAGATGAATACTACTTACTTATCAACCCAATTCAAAAAAACAACCGGTCAATCAATTAAACAATACATTAATCATAAAAAAATCCAAGAAGCTCAATTTTTAATTAAAAACTCTCAATACTCTTTAGCTCAAATTGCTGATATTTTACAATTCTCAAGTCAAAGTCACTTTAATAAAGTTTTTAAACAAATTGTTGGAAAAAGCCCTATTCAATATAAAAATAGTTAAACGATGAAAGTTTATCTCTCATCGTTTTTTCTTAAATAGTGAAGATAAGCGCCTACCATATTAGCATCATTACAGTACTTGCACTTAACGATCTCTGGCTGAGGAAATGGAATAGGCAATGATTGATAAAATCGTTTTACTGCCGTCTTAATTCCATCAATAAAAATTTGATTTTCACTAACTCCACCCCCTATACAAATGCGTTGTGGATCTAGGATACATTGAATATTATGAAGCTGCCAAATCACATCATCACAATAGTCATCAAAAAGCTCACAGCTAATCAAATCACCTGTTTTGATCCAATCAAAGATCAATCTGCCATCATCCGTTTTAACACCTTTAGCAGCTGCTATTTTATCAATTAGGTTTTTAATACTACCCAATGCTCCAAAAAGATGATGATTAGTTACGTCACTGATTCTATGTGCAAAAATCATACTAACTTCGCCGCTAATCAAATGACTTCCTTTAAAAATATCACCATTAATAATAATTCCACCACCTACCCCAGTTCCAAAAGTAAGTACTAAACCATTTTGAATGCCTTGCATATTTCCTTGTTCAAGTTCTGCAATGGCTGCACACCGAGCATCGTTTTCAGCCTGAATAGGCAAATTAAAATAATTTTCCCATTCTTTCAAATCACAGTGATCGTTATATCTTAGACTCCCACCCGCATAAATATACTGCCGATAAACATCGATGACCCCTGGCAACGAAAAGGCAATTCCTTCAATATTGCTCATTTTATCTAAAACTGCTTTAATTGCTTTTAAGAAACTTTCTTGACTATCTTGAGGAGTTGGTATTTTGCCAGCTTGCGTTATTTTACCATCAATCATCAGGCAATGTTTAATAAATGTACCACCGACATCAAAAACTGCTATATTCATAAATCTTCTCCATCAGTAGCAATAACTTTCTTATACCAGGCAAATGATTTTTTCTTACTACGTTTTAATGTTCCATTTCCCTGATCATCACGATCAACATAGATAAAACCATAACGTTTTTTCATTTCTCCAGTCCCTGCAGAGACAAGATCAATACATCCCCAGGGTGTATAGCCAATTACGTCAACACCATCTTCAAGAATAGCACTTTTCATTTCTTTAATATGTTCTTTTAAATAAGTAATCCGATAATCATCTTCAACATAGCCATTCTCATCCACCTGGTCATCATATCCGAGGCCATTTTCAACAATAAATAACGGGATTTCATAACGCTCATAAAATCGATTTAAGATATATCGTAATCCTTTGGCATCAATTTGCCAGCCCCATTCACTAGTCGGTAAATATGGATTTTTAACCCCGGAAACTATATTTCCAGCTGTTGTTTCAACATTAGTATCCGTTGATGCAGCCGATGAAGAATAATATGAAAATCCAACAAAGTCAACACAACCTTCTTTCAAACTTTTTAAATCATCCGGCTTTACTTCAATTTTTAAATCTATTTTTTGTATTAGTTTTTTTACATAATTAGGATAATGTCCACGAACTTGTATATCGCTAAACGCAAATGTTCCATAACGCATTTTTTCTTCAGCTAATAGCACATCTTCAGGTTTTGCTGTAAGAGGATACTTGATCAAAGTTAATACCATGCATCCAATCATATTTTTTGAATCAATTTGATGTCCCAATTTAACAGCTTTCGCACTAGCAACAAACTGGTGATGTGCAGCCTGAAAACTTCGTTGTTTAAAATCTGCTTGTTCACGGCCAATAATTCCTGCGACTTCCGGCATAAAAATAACTGAATTAATTTCATTAAAAGTCATCCAATATTTAACTTTACCACTATATCGTTTATAAATTACTTCACAAAAATTCAAATAAAAATCAATTAACTTACGATTAGCCCAGCCACCATATTGCTTAGCTAAATATAACGGCATTTCATAATGAGAAATAGTTACAACCGGCTCCATTCCTCGTTTAATCATCTCATCAAATAAATCATCATAATATTTTAAACCTAATTCATTAGGAAGCTTTTCATCACCATTAGGGAAAATACGGCTCCAAGCGATTGAGGTCCTAAAACATTTGAAACCCATTTCTTCAAATAAAGCTAAGTCTTCTTTATATTTATGGTAAAAATCTATCCCCTCATGATTAGGATAATAAATTCCTTTTTTAATCCCATCTGTAAACTGTCGTGAAACATCTTTGCTGGCACTAGTCGCAATATCCATTAAAGATAACCCCTTACCATCGGCATCATATGCTCCTTCAGCCTGATTTGCAGCAATTGCACCTCCCCATAAAAAATCTTTACTTAACTTACTCAATTTTTCCACCAACTTTCGCTAATTGCTCTTCTTCGTAGGCTTTCTTATCAGCAATTCTAAAAAATGGATAATACATTAAAGTATTTACTACCAATAAAATTAGTACCATGATCAATAATGAAATTCCTCCTGCTAAAAATGCTTTTACAAAAAATGGAGTTGTCCATGGTAATAATGACATAGCCGGATTGTATGTAAATGTAAAAATTTGGGTTGCAAACAAACCAATAAAGCCCATTACAACATTACAGAAAACCATTGGAATAAAGAAAACAGGATTCAACATTACTGGCATCCCAAAAATCAATGGTTCATTGATATTAAACAAATTAGGAATAAAAGCTAATTTTAGCATCTTCTTATATCTCTCACTTCTCGCTGTAAACATCGATAAACATAATCCAAGTGTATTACCATTACCGCCAAAAGATGCAAACAGTGAAACTAAAGTGATTGTTAAATAAGTTAATGGTTTTCCTGCTTGAGCATCAGCAATATTTGTCATAATTAGTGTCATTTGTAATGGTACAAATGCACTATATACCGTATTTGGATGAATTCCAAAGAACCATAATAAATTAGCAACAAAATATAATAAGAAGATTGTCGGTAATGATAATCCAATTTTAATAATGAAGGCTCCAATTGTTTGATCGAAAAAACTTAAGAAATTTCCAAATGGAGTATAACCAAAACCAACTCGAACTACGAAAGCAAAAGTAACTATGATCATTGATATAAAAATTGGTTCAAAAGATTCACTAACCATTGGTGGAACCCCTTCTGGCATTTTAAATTTTAATCCTTTACCAGCTAAATAATGAAACAAATGTCCTACGATAATAGCAAAAATCAAAGCCACTAAAATCCCTGTACCGCTTAAATAGGTTATATCAAAAGCTATTATATCCCCTTCAACTCCAGCTACTGTTTGAGGAATTATAATCAGGAAACTTAATAATGATAAAATTCCACAAGATAAAGCATTATCGCCTTTTCTTTTGGCAAAAGAATGAGCAACTGTAAATGAAACATATAAAGCTAAAATATTTAAACTAGCATTTGAAATAGCATCAAAATGTACTTTAAGACCAACGTTTGTTAACCAATCCGAATAACCAGTAAAGGGTAAATTCCCCAAAATAACAAATATACATACTCCAAAAGTGACAGGCCCAGTTCTCATAAACCCCTCTGCTACAGACTGAATTGTATCATTCTCACTCATCTTCTTAGCGATTGGTCCAATAAATCTATTCAATAATTTCTCTAACTTTTCCATATATTCTCCTTATTTTTTTTTGAAATACGTATTTCATTCTATCGACAATTATCATTATAGAGATTAAAAAATATTGATTTAATAAATATTTTTGTTTTTTTATATTTTTTATCACTTGATTATTATACTTTTCAATAAATACAAAAATAAAAGAGTTTCTTGTTAAGGAAACTCTTTTAAATCCTATTCACTTCTTAAAGCTGTTACAGGATCTTCTAATGCTGCTTTCTTAGACGGAATCAAACCACCTAGCAAAGTCAACAAGACACTTAATACAATTAGAATAATTGCTCCCATGATTGGTAATGTTGCACTAACACTAGTATTACCAGCTATTTCATGAATTAATGCATTCCCCGGAATAAGTAGAATCAAAGTTATCCCTATTCCTAATACTCCAGCTAGTAATCCAATAATAAAAGTTTCTGCATTAAAGACTTGTGAAATATTTTTCTTAGAAGCACCAATCGCTCTTAAAATTCCAATTTCTTTTTTTCGCTCTAGAACACTAATATAAGTGATAACTCCTATCATAATAGAAGATACTACTAATGAAATAGCGACAAAAGCAATTAATACATAACTAATCACATTTATAATATCTGTAACTGAAGACATTAATGTCCCAACATAATCAGTATATGAAATTACTTTATCCTCATCAATCTTTTTAATATTTTCATTATAACTATCTAAAATATTGATTACTTCCTGTTTCGTTTCAAAATCCTTAGGATAAATATTTATTGCACTAGGCTTATCAAAATCAGCATATCCTAGATTTTTAAGATTCCCCTCATATGAAGAAGACTCAGTGGTCATTAATGACATCATTAATTCTGAGAGCTCTTCTTCATTCATATTCATTTTTATCGCTTGGGCAAAAACACTTGTATCAATCTTTATCGCATCTTGCATACTATTGGCAAGATTTCCCATTTGCTTAGTTATTTGTGTACTTATTTGTTGTTGTAATGATTTAGTGATCGTTTCGGTATATTGAGTCATTACTGTTTGCATTTGCCTTTCCAACTGAGCTTGAAACTGTTCAGTTGCCCCACTTGACTGGAGAAGTTTGATCATCTCATCCTGCATTAATTTTTGAGCCTGATCAGTTTGTAAAAATACCATAAAGTATTCATTCATTTTAGTTGGATCGATTAATCCATTATCTTTTAAATATTGTTGAAACTGTGTCATAACTGCCTGCGTAAAACTCTCAATATTCTCTTTAGGAATATCGACTTTCATATTAGCAAAAATGTTATCCATATTAATACTCGGTAAAGAAGCTGAATCCAGTTTAATCTGACTTAAATCTAAATCTCCCATATCAAAAGAAAGTTTATTTTGATCAAATGAAAAAGCTTTCTTCATCATCTCTCCATCGACAGTAAATAAAGAGTTCATATCTAATTGATTGCTATTTTTATCACTGAATTCTTTTCCTGTAAAAACATCAATATTAGGATTACTTATTTGTTTATTAACAATCTCACTTGAAGCTGCCTGCTCAATTACATGATTAGTTAACGCTGCAGGATATCCAATTCCAGATTGTAACATCGTTGCGCTGGCAGAATCTTTAGGCTGTACAATTCCAACGATTTTAATATTCTCGCCATTTTGAATCAGATTTTTCATATAATTTTCATCATCAGTTTTATCTTTATAAACATTATATTTACTATCATATTGATAATAATCTGAGGCATTAACAAGTTTAAACTCTATTCCTAAAATATCTTTATAAGAATATGACTTAATATCTGTAGGCACATTAACGGTTTCTTCTTTTGAAAACTGTTCAATCATTTTATCAAGTTCTGAATAATCACGTAAGCCTAAAGTATAAAGCATAAAATCGTTAATATTTCCATTTTTAGTTAACACTAGAACACATTCATTATAATTCTTTGGCCAATTTCCAGCTTTAATATCATATTGATCTTCATAAAGACTTGTATTACTTGGCATTTGATAAAATACATCCGTACTCATCATCGAAGACATTAGGCTATTTGAATTGGCTGATGAGCCTAGTCCTAATGATGAAAATGACTTATCAGGATTTACTTGACGAATTAAATCAGTATTAGTACTGTAAATTTGTGGCGCAACATTATAAGTATATTCAATTGAATTAGTATTCTCTTTGATATTACTTTTTCCACTATCAAGATACTTCTTTAATGAAGTCAAATCATTAGAACCTATTTTCGAGAACATATTTGTAATAATTTGTGATACATGTATTTTAGTATCATCTTTTTCCTCATTATTCTGATTAGGCTGTGTATCAGTCATCATTGACGTTATATCAAAACCTGTACTTTGAATCTGTAATGGATACTCTGAAAGAGTTTCTTCTTCAATTGACTGTATATATTGATTAACCCCATTTGAAAGTGAAAGAATTAAGGCAATTCCAATAATTCCAATTGAACCTGCAAATGAAGTTAAAATCGTTCGTGCCTTTTTTGTACGAAGATTGTTAAAACTTAACAACAGTGATGTTAAAAAAGACATTGATGATTTCCCCATATTTTCATGTCTTGGAACTTCTAGTTTATCTGAACTAACTTCATAAGGATTAGAATCACTGCGAATGATTCCATCTCGTAATTCTACAATTCTAGTTGCATAAGCTTCGGCTAGTTCAGGATTATGAGTAACCATAACTACCAAACGATCCCGGGCAACTTCTTTGAGTAATTCCATTACTTGAACACTGGTTTCACTATCAAGCGCCCCTGTTGGTTCATCTGCTAAAAGTATATCCGGATCATTTACTAATGCTCGAGCAATCGCGACTCGCTGCATTTGTCCCCCAGACATCTGATTAGGTCGTTTATGAAGATGTTCTCCGAGTCCAACTTCCTTTAAAGCATCAATTGCTCGTTTACGTCGCTCATTCTTGGAAATTCCTGAAATTGTTAATGCTAATTCAACATTAGCTAAAACTGTTTGATGGGGAATTAGGTTATAACTTTGAAAAACAAAGCCAATTGTATGATTACGATATGAATCCCAATCACGATCTTTATATCGCTTTGTTGAAATACCATTAATAATTAAATCTCCACTGTCATAACGATCTAAACCGCCAATTATATTTAAAAGTGTTGTTTTTCCAGAACCACTAGGTCCAAGAATTGCAACAAATTCATTATCACGAAGATTTAACGAAATACCATTTAATGCTATTTGATGTAAATCTCCAGTAATATATTCCTTAGTTATCTTCTGTATTTGAAGCATATGATTTTCTCCTTTTTCAATAATAAGTAAATTCTACTCCTCTTAAATAAACTGAAGATTAACAAAAATATTTTCAATAAAAAGTTTATATCAACATAATTACTAAAGTTAATTAAAAGAAAAAAGAATCCAAATAAATTAATCCTAAATCATTAATACTATATATTTCTATAATTATACCACTTAGAGTCGTTATAAAGTTAAAGAAATAATATTTTTTCTTTAACATATATTAAAAATACTATTGTCATTCCAATTTAATTTATTTTATAAAAAAAGATCATATCTTAATGATATAATCTTTATTGATAATATTTTTGATAATAACGAATCCGCAAAATATCAAAAATCATCATAATTTGATAATTAAATTGCAAACCATCAAATTTACCAAGAACATGCGCAAAATAATCAGCACAAACATTCTCATAATCACGATATGCCAGATTTTGTGTAATTAGAACCAAATAAGCATCACAAATATTTTGTGGCTTTAATTTTTTTACATTTCTTTCCATCATTCTACCAGTTGCTGTAATAAAGAAGACAACATCGTCATCACTAAACTTAAAATTCAAATCAAAATGATGATACTCAACAACTTCTTTTCCCAATGAAATTAAATCTGTCTGGAAATCAACTGCTACACTACTTGGATATAGCGCTCCAAGAATAACAATTCTCTGCTTATTAAAAATCAATTCACAAAGTTCATCAATCCACTGTATAAATTCTTCCTTAGAATAATCAGTATTTACATGCTCAAGGAAATCATTTATATCAGTGTTTAACATCCGCGCATGAATTTGTTCAAGACGTCCCTGATGATCGGCTAAAAGACGTTCTTTAAATTCATCAAAACTATGTATTCCAAAATGTTGACAAAAGTCCAAGAGTTCTTCTTGACTGCATTTTGCTGCATCAATAAATGATACCATAGTATGATTTTCTATCAATGTATAATTTTTAATTATAAAATTACCAATCCTATACATATGATCATCATCTAAACACCCATTTAAATATTTTAAAATCCGTGAAATCATTAATTCCATTATTATTCCTACCTCCTTTTATCAAACATTAAATAATCCATTACCTATATTATATAATAATTAAGTTAAAAATTAAATTAATACATCTTTTCTAACTAATTTTTTTGCCTTTATAGCCTATCTTCTTAACCATGCCATCATTGCTCAATTGATAATCTAAACGATTAATAATTAATAACAAATACGACTTTAATATTAAAGAAACTCACTATAATATACAGTGAGTCATAAATATTCAAAATTTAGTCTTTATAAAAATACTTCCTGCACACGAGAAACAATATTATTACAATTATATTGTGCAAAATCAACAGGATTCATTATTAAAAAACGTTTGTGATACTTCGCTGCCATACTTTTAGTATAGTGTTGAACTTGTGGTGCCATCAACACTAAATCATATTCTTTCGATAGCGTATCATCATCATAGATACTAGTGGCTGAAAAATGGTATGGTAAATGATTATTATTACTAAAATCTTGTAACATTTGAGCAAACATTGCTGTTGTTAACCCACTAGAACAACACAGTAAAATATTTCGTTCACCATCATCTTCACTCACTTCATACTCTTTCTGGCAAACACAAAACATTCTTCGCTTAAAACTTTTGATTAATTCTTTAATCTGATTACGATCTTCCAACTCATAATGAAGATAAAAAATTTGTTCATTATTTGTACGATCAGTGATGATTTCTTCTACAACCGAATTATTCCATACGACAATTTGTCCAAAAAGATTATCTTTAAGATAATTATATGTCTCTTTTTGATCATCCTCTTTGATACAAAATTCAGTTCCCGGCTGTTCTTCGTGTAAAGTGGATAGCCATGCTTTAAATTCATCAGTATTAAAATTTCTTCTACAACATCCCATTTTTAGCCCTCCTATCTACTTATATCTATAAATAAATAATATCATCATCAAACTAAACTTTCAATTTAGTTAATTTAATTTCGAATCTTAAAAGTATTCCCAGCCCACTTAAGTACTAAAATACAAGCAATGACACAATAGCCAATACAAAATAGAATACAAACAATTCCAAAGGAAAGAATTGGTAACTCAAGTTTAGTAAAAGCATAACAAATAATATAGGTCAATGAAATAATTGTTGAATAAATAGGACTTTTTACTTCAGTATGCGCATTATATGGCTGCAATAAATAATATAAGATTAAATAGTGTGTTGAAAAAAATATGCTCATTGAAATTATTGAGATAAAAGATATAAATGCCAGAAATGCTTGATCAATTCCTCCACAAATAAATAAAATAGCCATATATCCTAATGCTAAAACAACTGCTGGCAATAAATTGATTTTAACTATTTCTCTTAAACGAATTTTAAATAATATTAAAATATTTTTAGGAATTCGATAAAAAGAATAAGTCAACATTGAATGATCGCAGTTTACAAACATTGCTTGTGTAATATTTTTAGCAGTATTTAATAAATACATAATAAAAACAAAAAAAGGTAAAATACTTGTCATAGCATTATTTGCATCTTTTTGAGTTTCAACATCATAAAATAAGATACCAATTATCACAACTATTATAAATGCAATCATATAAGTTTGTCGTTTAGCTGTTTTCCATAAAATTTTCTTATGTCTTTGCATAAATAATTCATTAAAATACTCAAAACCAGTTTTATTACTTTTAGTATCAGCCTCTAAAGTAATCATTTTATGATATGAATCATTAATAATATCTTGAGTATCTGTATTTAATAACGAATCGATATTTTTTAATAATTTATGACTAAGCTGATGATAATCATCATACTTTAATACATAACTCATCAAAATAACCGCTAATATACTAAGGATTATTAAAACAATCAGCATCATCTTAATCGGAATAATCAGATTAGAAAAAATAAGTGCATAACCCACTAATAAACATCCGATACTAAATCCAATTATTGCTGGTGAATTATTATTTTCACTTCGTACCTTTCGATTCCTTTTAAAATCTTTAAGATAAGCACTAACAGCCATTAGCTTTAAACCAATAATAAATAACGGTAATATATAACTTAACCAAAAAGGGTATTGTAATGTAAAAGATAAAATCATGAATGCTGTCATATATCCAACATAATGTCGGAACAGAGTATATAAGTATTGTGATAGTACAAACTCTCGTCCATCCATTTTCATTAAAATAACTGCATAATATTTATCTTTCGAGGGATCAAACATTCCTGTATTAAAAAATGCTCCGCCTAAACTTAGAAAAAATAATAATTGTAACATTGCACGAAAGTTAAATACATTCATAAAATTCAAAGGTATTATGAGCATAATTGCAAAATATATTATTTTTCCTAAAAAAACTGATATAATTTCCCAAATAGTATTTAAGATAGTAACAAATATTTTTAGACTTTGATTTTTATAAAGTGACATAGGTAACACTCTTCTAATAATTGGAATTTGTTTAAACATATAAATAATGCTATTAACACGATAAGTATTTTTCAAACGAAATGAAATTAGAAAGGTATCAAGCATGATCTTCATCCTTTAAAATCTTGATTATCTTTTCTTGAAAAGCATCATCATCCAGATCCTCTTTATTAATTAATGATAATTGTCCTTTATTAAGGATAACTATCTCGTCACATAAATCAACTGCCAACTCCATTATATGAGTTGAAAAAATAATAATATGCTCTTTTTTTATACTTTTTAAAAGCTTTTTCATCTCATCTGCAACAACAACATCTAATGATGTTAACGGCTCATCTAACAATAGAACATCAGGGTGTGCAATGAACTGAATCAACATCTGCATCTTATTTTTCATTCCGTGTGAAAAATCTTTTAATAAACGATCACGATCTTCTTCCAATAAATTAACCATATCAAAATATTGATCAATAGTTTTTAAATTTTTTATATTCTTAATATTGATCTCAATAAAAAACTTTAAAAATTCTCGTGCCGTTAGAAATTCCGGTACTGTTGGAGTTGATAAAACATAACCAATATCACTCATCGTTAATGGCTTACGGCCATTATCTTCAAGATAAAAATCGCCTTTATCTATTTCTAAATCTTGGTTCAAACAATTAAACAAAGTTGTTTTGCCAGCTCCATTACGACCTAATAAACCATAGATTTTTCCTTTCTCAAAGCAAAAACTGATATCTTCTAAAACTTTTTTATCTTCAAAATTCTTTTGTAGATGTTCAATAATTAGTTTCATAACTTCCCTCCCTATTTTTACTAAGTATATCATCGTTAAACTGTCATCACAATAATAAGCATAATAAAACACCTTCATGCACTTTACAAAATATTATTTATAAAACAAAAATAAGAATAAACTAACTAATAGTTTATTCTTACTTAAATTTCTTTATTTAAAAAATTGTGGTAAATACTTCTTGTGTGCTTCTAACATTTCATCGAGTATTTGTCGAGCTGTTATTTCACTTTGAACTAATGGATTAATTGCCATAGCAACTAGGGCATCATCATAATTGCCACTAACTGCCACATTGGTAGTTAAGATTTCAAATGCCTTTAATTGCTGAATTAATCCAACTACTTGAACTGGTAATTCTCCTACTGGGATAGGAACAGGTCCATCTTTAGTTATAATACTACTAACTTCAACGACTACATCATTAGGTAAGTTAGTAATTGCACCATTATTTAGTGTGTCAACTACTTGAATATCTCCTTTATCATTGTATAATGAAGAAATTAAATTGCAAGCTGCATCACTATAATAAGCTCCACCACGTTGTTCTAATTCCTTAGGCTTCACATCCAAATTTTCATCTTTATATTTCTCAAATAGTTCTTTTTCAACCTTCTTCACAACTTGAGCACGACATTGATGTTTAGCTGCATCCTCTTGACAATGTTCCAGCATTTGCTGTTTTTGTAAATAATAGCGTAAATATCCAATCCCTAAATAACCATAGCTATTTAAAAATTCATTGCTCCATGGTAAATCAACAATATTTTTTAAAGATTCTTTATTTCCATCATTTATCATCGTATCAATCAAATTACGATTAGCATTTTTACCGTTTAATTGAATATCTAATGCATAGATCATATGATTAATTCCACCAATTTTAACATCTAAATGGTCTTCTTCTTTAACTTTTAAAATTTTTTCAATGTCTTTGATCATATTTACAGGTCCATTACATAACCCAATAAATTTTTTCCAGCCAGTATGTCTAAACACTGCTTCAGCATTGATTCCAGAAGGATTTGTAAAAGAAATGATCCAAGCATTTGGACACAATTCTTCACAGTCTTTAATAATTTCAAAAATAACCGGAATAGTTCTTAATGCTTTGAACATTCCACCTGGACCATTTGTCTCTTGACCAATCACTCCATATTTTAGGGGAATCAACTCATCTTTTTCTCTAGCATCTAATTGTCCGACTCTAAACTGAGTTGTTACAAAATCAGCATCTTTTAGTGCTTCACGACGATTTAAAGTCAAATGCACTTCCATATCAAGTCCAGCTTTTTTTATCATTCGTTTAGCCAGATTACCAACAATTTCTAATTTTTCTTTTCCCTCTTCAATATCTACTAACCATAATTCTTTAACTGGTAATTCTGCATATCTTTTAATAAATCCTTCTACTAATTCTGGAGTATAACTGCTGCCTCCTCCAATTGTAACGATTTTAACGCCTTTCATAAGTTTCCTCCTTCAAATTGGCTGCTGCACATTGATCTAATACTACAATTACATTATTGTGTGTTTGAATTATAGAGCTAGGAAAGTCTTCACTAACTGGACCATATAACATTCTTTCCACTAATTTAGCTTTTTTATTTCCTTTGGCAATCATAATTAGTTGTCTTGCCTTCATAATCGTTTTGATTCCTTGCGTAACTCCTTGCGTTGGAACATCTTCAATTTTTGTAAAACCATAATCCAATGAACTTTGAATTGACTCGGGGTGTAAATCAACAACATGACTTTCACTATCAAATGAACTACCTGGTTCATTATAAGCAATATGACCATCCATTCCTATTCCCAATATTTGAATATCGATAGGATTATTAATGATCAATTGATCGTATTCTTTACATTCTTTTGTCATATCCTTAGCATTTCCATTTAAAGAATAAATATTTTCTTCTTTAATATTAATTTTACTGAAAAGATAATCTTTCATTGCTCTTGCAAAGCTTTGAGGATGATCTTTTTCAATCCCAACATATTCATCAAGATTAAAGGCTCTAACTTTTGAAAAATCTGTTTTTCCACTTTGGTATGAATCAATTAAATAGTCGTATGCTCCTAATGGTGTAGACCCCGTGGCAAAACCAATCACTGGAGCATCATTATTTTGAATAAATGTACTAATTTGCTGTCCAACATATGTATCAACATCTTGTTCGGTTTTAAATACATAAACTTGCATAAAGTCCTCCTATTCTTGTAGCAATTCTTTTTTCTTAGCATTTTTTAATAAATCACGATCTAACACTTTTACAAATGGGAAATAAATAGCAGTAGCAACAGCAAAATTGACAATTTGAAGAATCAATGCGTTCCATCCCCCTGCTATCCAGCCAGAAATAAATACTGGTGTTGTCCAAGGAATCTCAATCCCCTGTAATAATGGTACAAGACCTAAACTCATTGCCAGATATGTCGTAACACATAAAACTATTGGTACTATTACAAATGGTATCATCATTATAGGGTTTAAGACAATAGGTATCCCAAAAATAACCGGTTCATTAATATTAAATATAGCAGCTGGTCCAGATAACTTAGCAACTGTCTTTAATTCTGGACTCTTTGCCCCAAACCAAATAGAAACAAGCAATGATAATGTTGCTCCAGTTCCTCCTGCAATTAAATATACATCTCTAAATTGTTGACAAATAATATTAATTGGCTCTTTACCAGCTTGGACTAGAGCTAGATTTTCTGCTGATAAACCGCGCCAAATTGGACCCATAATAGCACTAACGACGTTATCACCATGAACTCCGAAGCACCAAAATAAACCAATTAGCCCCTCACTGATCATCTGTGATGGCAATGAATTTCCTAGTGCAGATAACGGCTGTTGTAAACATTGATAAATTAAATCAAATACAGTTGCATATGGTGTATATTCAAAAATAACTTTAATTAAAAATACTACTGTTAAGATAATTGCCGCAGGAATTAATGAAGAAAATGAGCGACTTACAGCCGGCGGAACAGAATCAGGCATTTTAATTACCCATCCTCTTTCTTTGATCCAATGATAACTCTCAACTGTCAAAATAGTACAAATCATTGCAACAAACAAACCTGCAGCTCCAAGATATCCCATAGGAATAACTCCCCCTGAAGTGACTGTTTCACCAGCTTCAGTTGTCAATGTAATTGTAAAATTATTTAACAATAAAAACGTAATAATTGGTAAAATCAATGCACTTGTATCTTTAATATGATGATATTCTAACAATGATTTAGCAATTCCAATAATTACAAGCAGTGCCATAATATTAAAAGTCGGTTCTAACAAATAACCCAACTTAGCAATATTTTCAGCACCAAAAATACTTCCTAAAAAATTATTTAAAGCTTCCGAAGGTAAATTTGATAACAACAAGAATATTGAACCAATGATTAAAAAAGGCATGATGCTCGTGAAGCCCTCACGAATTGCACTTAAATAACGGTTTTGTTCAACCTTCTCAGCAATTGGCATTAGAGTTTTCTCTAACATTTGTGTAAATCTATCCATAATAGTTTCCTCCCTTTCTTTACAATTACATTATATTATTTATAAATGAAAGTTACCTTACACATAATTTCGCTATACTTAGAGCAATTCTATGCAAACTCTGGCTCTAATGCTTGATTTTCATAAATAATTCTTTTGCTTGATTATAAATTTTTTGGCCATCCAACTTCCCATATGCTTTCATATCGATTAGTCCTACTATTTGTGTACGCAGCGTCATCATTCGTTCAATTACAGGCATTCGATAACGGATCTGTGGACTCACCAAAACAACATCATAATCACCTATCACACCTACTAGTTCTTCAAATGATGATGATTCAATATAATCCCCTTCATCAGCATATAAATACATTGTTTGTACTAACAAACTTGTTGACATCCCCTGTCCGCATACAAGCAATACTCGCATATTTTTTTGTTTTTGAAAATTTTCTATACCTAAATATGTTTTTATTTCTTGAACTTGCTCATAAAGACTAATAATTTCTTTTGCCATTTCTAATTGTGTTTGTGCCCCACAAAGATGATCTTGAGCATGAACTAAAAGCATATTTGGATTAAAATGATCTACTTTTGCACTTTTAGCTAACAATTTTGATTGAATTTTATGCGCTAATAATAACTCTTCTTGAGCCTCGTTCATTTTAAAATCTGCTTCTTGAATATCCCCCTGACGAGCATATTCAATTGCTTCCATCGAAGATGATTTAGAATTTCCAGAATGTAAAATTAATTCAAAACTTGTTTCATTCATCTTTTCTCTCCCCCTTATCCAATCAGTTTTCCTAAATTCTTTGTAAAAGTTTGATAATCACCTCTACAAATAACATCTTGAACACTTTGCTGATCCATCATAAATTTTGAAATACACTCAAATAATACTCTTAAATCTTTTTGATTTCCTTTTTCAACACAAATCAAAAAAATCAATTGTGCCTTTTGCTTCGACCATACGATCGGTTTATCTAAAATAGCGGTAATAACAATCGTTTTTTGAGAAATCAAATGATCAGGATGCGGTAAAGCAATCAGCTGTCCATATGCCGTACTGCCTAATTCCTCGCGACGAATACATGATTGAAACAAGTCTTCTTCAAACTCATTATATTTATTTGCAACTTCACACATCAATTGAATAACTTCTTTTTGATTTTTGGCATCAATCATGCCCATAAAATACTCCTCTTTAAAATACTTTAATAATTCACCTGCTTCACTTTGACCTTGTAAAGAATTTTTTATTCTTTGAATATCTTTTTGATCAATAAAAAAATTTATTCTTAAAGCTCGTTTAGGAATCAGTGGATGATTCAAAAATGTTGCAAAAATACAGTCATAATCATCTAAATTATATTGTGGTATCTCTAACGCATTGATAATCTCTAAATCACTGATCATTTCATTAAACTCTTTTAAAAAAGTATGTTGAATCATTAAATAATCGCCTCTACGAGCATTACAAATTATTAAGACTTTTTTAGGATTAATTTTATTTTCTTTTTTTGAAAGCGATAAAGAAAAATGCACTGCTAAATAACCTACCTCATCACTGCTTAGTTGATAATGTTTTTGTTCACTGATATACGATGCCGCAATAACTGCCACATCATACGCTAAAGGATAATTCGCCTGAATATCTTGAATCATTGTATTTTGTAATTGCATTTGGCTTTCTAGCCGAACTAATAAGGGCACCAGATGTAAAGCCAATGAAATCTTCAATTCAACATCACCATAAAAATCAATATCAGTTTTAATCTTAATTTCCTCCAACATGCCATTAACAAAATAATCGATTTCTTTGCTGATTAAATCATTTTCTTCATAACTACGCTTTCCAAGTAGATGAATTGCTAAAAAAGATATTTCATTTTCAGTAACAATAAAATGATATATTGAAGCTAATTCATCCAAAATTTTTTTGGCAATTACATGCTCATGCCCATATTGCCTTGCCATTTGTGGATTATCAATGTATATTCCATGCTGCATTCGTTGAATTGAAACACATATGTGTAAAACCAAGTTTTGTAAGACCACATCGCTAATCCGATATTTTGCTTTCATCAGACTATCAACAACTATATCACTTATAGTAGCTAGCCATTCCTTTTTAATTGTTGAATGTCCTAATTGCAATTCTAATTGCTCTTTAATAATACAATCTCTTTTATCCTTCTCTAAGCCAACAACAATCATGCCATAATTAGGCTTATGTTCTATTTTTAATTGATATTTTTCGAGAACTCTCTTGACTATCTTTAAATCACTTGAAACACTGGATCGTGAAACATACATTTGACTAGCCAAATCATCCGCTTTAACAAAATGATTATCAGATAATAATGTACTTAAAATATATGTAATTCGATAACCCTGATTATTAAAATCTTTTTTATCATCACTTTCTAATAATAACTGTTTAAAATCATTATATTCTTGTTGATCATGGATAATCAGATTATATCCTTTGCTTGTCATTGAAATAATTTCTAGTTGATATTTTTCTAAAATTATTTTCATCTCTTTTACTGTATTTTGTAATGTTTTCAAACTACAATTTACTTTATTAGCTAATTCAATCCCTTTAATAAAACTATTTTTATTCTCATCTAAGCATAAAAATATTTGTTTCTGTCGTTCATTTAGCATCATAATCTCTCCTTATCCATAATAAATATACTCTATTAATAATTATTTGTCCTTGCAGTTTTTTCGCCAAGCTTAGAGTAATTTTCTGTAAGGATATTTTAAAAGAATTGTCTATACTAAAATTATAAGAAGATTCTTAAGGAGCGTCAATCATGAAAAGAATATTTAACCATTCATCAGTACATAATCACCAAGCACCATTTGTTAAACGACTAATTGCATATTTTATTGACTGGTATATCATCAGTGTCATGACAATTTTACCTATAAACTTGATTTATAGCATTATCTATCATCAAAAGAATTTTACTAGTTCAATTGTCAATCTTCCTCTAATTCCCGCAATTAGTGCATTTTTAATAGGCTTACTGCTCTCTTTACTATATTTAGTTTATTTTCCTTACAAATATAATGGTCAAACAATTGGTAAAAAAATCTTTGGTTTAAAAATTGTTAAGAATAATGAAATTAATATTGATTTAAAAACTTTATTAATTAGAAATGGAGTTGGATTAATTTTAATTGAAGGTACATTTTATAGCTGCTCAATCTATTTTTGGGAACTGATAAACATTATCTTTGAAGCATCAATAGCTTCATTTGCATTATCAATTTTAGGAATAGTATCGTTTATTTCAATGTTTATGAGCCTCCTTAATTCTAATCATCGTATGTTGCATGATTATCTTTCAAAAACTAGTGTGGTCACGGTTCATAAATAACAAAAATGGTAGCAAGTTTATTTACAAACTTGCTACCATTTCTTATTTTGAAAATGATTAAAAATCAAATTCATCCGCCCATGCAAAATAAGCCGATTCTTCAAGATTTGGTGTATATGGATTGATATCAATATAAGGGATACTAACTATCTCTGTTTGATAATCGATTACGATGACTTCTACAACACTTAAAGCAATTGGATCTTGAAATCTTATACTGAGCATTTTTTGTAACCAATTTACTAATGATAAATAAGTATCAGCAATATTAGAAAAATCTCCATATATCACCATACAAGCCATTATTTCAACAGCTGAGGTGTATCGAAATTTAAAAAGCTTCTCGATAGTGACAGCTTTTCTAATTGATACTCACAATTCTACATCAACATCATATTCACGGTAATCTTCATCATAATAAATTGAAAAATATTTTGCTGAAACATCTCTTCTATGCTCAGCAGTAAAGTTTAATAATTCTTCCTACAACTTACTTTCAGCATAATAATCAGAAATTATTTTTCTAAATGAAAGTACAAAATAACTTGGAGTTTATTTTATTAGAACATTATAATTCATCCCATTTTTATTACCTAATAATTCTTTTTTTGCTAATTCGATTTTTTTAATTTTACTTGTTCCTCCAATATATTTTTGCTCCAGTTATTCAATAATAAACTGATTTCCTTGGTTATTTAAAACAAGTGCTATCTCTGTTAATTAAATCCACTACCTTACAAATATATAATTTTATTTAAGCGAAGAATTTGTTCACTTGAATACATGGCGCGATATCCAGTTGTTTAATCAACTGCAGCCAGTTTTAAAAGTCCCATTTCATCATAATATCTTAACATTCTAACAGTAGCCTATGTTAATTTAGAAAACGCTCCAATTTTAAACATGATTTCATCCATCTTTACAATATTTCCTTCTGTGTATTTATCAATAAAATCAAAATATTCTATTTCATGATCAGCATAATACTGTTCATCAATTTGATCTAATTGATTACTGATTTCTTGATTTGAGTACATCTCGATTCGTTTATTTGGATAGATATTAATTGCAGCTTGTAAATAATCTTTACTTATCGTTAGTTCCAAATCTCTAAAAGCTTCAAGCGTAAAATCAGAATGATGATAATAATTTGAAATAAACTGCTCAACTCCCCCCACATTCAACTTCCATATGAAAATTATAGAGAAACCAAAAATTTTGCTCTACCAGAGTACAATCATTAAACCGTTCACCATAATTAGATTTTTCGTCAATTAATGTAAAGAGATTAAATAATCTTTCTTCCCTCTCTTGAACTATAATTTCTGTGATTGACAAATCAGGATTATAACCATTAAGTAGATAATTAAATAATTCTCCATCTTCATCAGATAATCAAGGCTTATTTAATAAAAAATAACCAATCCCTAATAGACATATGACTATTCCCATAATAATTGTTTTCTTCTGCATTATTTCTTCCCTTCCAGCCTTTATATCACTATTCTATTCATAGTCTCATCAAGAAACAAAAAATGACCTCTGCCTTGACACAAATGGAGTTCTACAAATGAAAACTGTGATAAGATTTGCGCAGTTTTTCGAATATTTTTAAAACTGGCTTGACTATAAATTATATTAACCGGGCAGTTGATTTGTTGACATCGCTTAATATGATTTTGTTTTTCATACTCATTCATAAGCTTTAAATAAAATGAATTAACAGTACGATTCCATTCCCTTGACGATATTCTTATTCGTTCTGATGAACTAATGTTTTTGAATTTCGTACAACATTCTAATATTTTAAATAACTTAATCTGCTTTTGAAATATTCGATAGCCGCTGCAGTATCCTGGCAACAGTGTCAACCATAACCATTTCGGTAAATAAATCATTGTTTCTATCAAAATTAAACGCTCAATAAAATATGGATTACGAATCGCAAAATCAAGTGCAAATGCACCCCCTAAACAATATCCAACAATAGTACAAGATTTGATATTTTCGCACTTCACTAATTTTAATACCAGCTGATTAAATACTACCATATTAAAATTCTTTGTTTCTATCGAAGAATCCCCATATCCGCATAAATCAACTAAAACCAAAGAATAATTTTTTAATAAATGTTGCAGTTGATCTGTTTTATACATTTCTCTAGTCATATTCATTCCATGAAAACAAATACAGACTGGTTTATTTAAATTTTCAATTTCATAGCAAAGAATATTTCCTAAATAAGTCACTTGCTTTCTCATTTTTTATAACCTCGCATTAGTTTATAAAATCGAGGTAATTGTTTACAAATATCACAATTTTTAGCAATACATTGACAATGCGGGCCATTTATTGCTTTTGACATTTTTACCCAAATATATTGAATATTTTCATTCAACACATTTCCAAATGTCGGCTCAATAAAGTCACAGGGACCAAAATTACCATGTCCATCAATATATGAATGCTGTACTCCAGCTCCACAGCCAAATTGTTCTGCACTTTCAAAATATGGAAAGACACTGGCTTTAGGATATCGAGAATCTCTATTTAATGTAATATGCAATTGCTTTAATTGTTCTTTTTCGTTATCAGTTAGAACTTCTTCCAATTTGTTTTTTAAAGCACCACAAGGTAAGGGCTCCATGATTCGCATTTCATCTATTTCTAATTTTTTTAAATACAGTGCCAGCTTTAAAATTCCTCCATTAATCAGTAATTCTCGTGTACATACCGTTTGACTCATTGTATAAAGCCCTGCCTTTTTAGCATTTTTAATAGCTTCAACAGCATAATCGTAAGCATGATCATTATGGCGCATTCCATTATGTCTTTGGGCATCTAAAGAATCGAGACTTATTGCAATACCAAATAACCCCGCTTCTTTTAAAGCCAGAGCACGTTGATAAGTTAATTTATATCCGGTTGTAAAAATATAACTAACACTACGTTCATCAATACTTGCAATAAGCTCCTCTAAATCTTCACGCAATAAAGGTTCACCACCTGTAAAACCAATAATTGCTACACCTAATCTTTGTAATTGGGCAATGATTTTTTTTAATTCTAAAGTCGAAAATTGACTATTTGATGTGGCATCTTTCATAAACTTAGATGCACTGCAATGCCAGCAATGGTACATACATTTATCTGTAACAGCAATATATGTAGAAATCGGAGCCAGCCGAATCCCTTCAGTGTGATTAACAAAAAAATTTTTTCCTTTACCAGGAACCATCTTAACTACTGTCCTAAAAGCTTCAGTATTAATCGGTGGAATAAATGAATTCACTAAATAATAACCATCATGCTGGACTAAATGATCATTTATAATTATATTTAATCCACATTTTACCATATTTCTAACCTTATAATCTTCATGCTTGCGAAATTGGCAATGCAAATTTAAAAATGTTTTAATAATGTGGGGATTGATACACATTTTAATAATCATCCGTTTGTTCACTCAGGTCACCCCTTCTTAAATATTCCCATCACGAAATGATGAGTAATGCATGGTTTAGTAAAAAACTTCTGCAGCTGCTCAACAAGAGTATTAAAAATTTTTTCATTTTTCAAATCCAACATTGCATCATAACCAGCCAAAGCACCTGTTGAGGTAACAAATTTTGCGGCCCGATTCCAATCTGTGAAATAAAATTCTTGTTTTTTTGAAGTTACTCGACAATTTTTTAATCCCGCTTTTTTAGCCCAACGTTCCAATTGCTGCGCATTGTTTGGCATTGGTAAATCAAACATTAATTTATTAATTGAGCCTACATATTCAATTAATAATTTTGGATAAATTTTTCGAATTTGTGGCAATGTTTGCTGATCATTTACTAATATATACAAATATCCCCCATTTTTTAATAACCACTGACATTGATTTAATACTTTTTGTGGTTGTTCGTACATCAATGCCCAAGTACATACGATTGCATCATAGCAACAACTTTCTTGTACTGTTAAAAATTCAAGCATTCCTTTACACACTTTATTAATGCTTGAATTCTGACATTGTTTTAACATTTGCTTTGAAATATCCACAAGATCAATTGAATAATCATTATATTCTTGGATAAAATTTGAATTATAACCAGTTCCTCCAGCCAAGTCTAGAATACGGCCTTTAGAAATATGTTTGATTAGATGATTTAAAAGAATATCATTATATGTATGCATTATTTTTAAATATTCTTGCTGATAAGTTTTACTAACCAGATCATAAGAATTGCCAATATCACTTCTAGTCACAATTTTTCTTGTTATAAATAAATATCCTACCTTTATTCCTAAATGGAATAAACTAATTATTTTTCTTTTTTTAACATGCATATATAGTCCCACTTTCCTTGATGTAGAAATACTATATTCAGCTTATTTTGAAGCGAAAAATCAACCAACTGTTCAGGTTTGACTGGTTTTATTTTTTCAAAACAACAACGTTCAAAAAGAAAAAGTAATTTTATTCTAAATGCTCTTTGATTAAAATCATGAATCAAAATAAAACCGTTATTATTTAGATAATTTAGCATCAATTTAAGACATTTTTCTTGATTCATTAAATGATGTAAACAATCTCGACAAATGATAACATCGACTTTATTTATTGGAAGACCTTTTTGTATCGATGCATGAATTAATTTTACATTAGTGTTTTTCTTTTTAGCTTCTTTAAGCATTGATAAACTAGAATCCACAATTGTGACTTGATGACCAGCAGCTTGTAAATCAGCGGCTAGTGTTCCACTTCCTCCGCCAACATCCAAAATATGATATTGCCCCTTCGATAATTTGTGTTCAATAACACTTGTATCATCTAAATGAAACAAGCGCATAAAATGATCATATATCTTTGCATAACTATCAAATAAATAGCTCATAATTATCACCCTTTATTTCATTATATTATATATAATTAGTTATAGCTAATAAAAAAGATACCTAGTAAAGTGAACCCAAGTATTTTATCCAATTATCAGATCATGATAACAGAGCAGCTTTCAAAGCATAATTAAACTTCTTCCAATATAAACTGCTAATTTGGAGATTTTCTCTTTGAGCATTAGTTAATTTCATCAATAACTAAAAATCTCTCTAAAACTTTTATTTTATATGCGGTAACCCATCTTTATTTCTTTCTATAGCTTAAATTATTTAGATTATCACCATTATTTTAAAATAAAATTAATATAAAAATGGACTATTAAAAATCCATTTTCTACAATTTATGAAAAATTGGTTTCATTTGTTTAAAAGTACAAAATTCTTTAAAGCCAATCTTTTTTAAATCCTTTTTCATCGTTTCAATATGAGCACCTAGATGAACTTTTTCGTGACTATCACTACCTATTGTAATAATTCTTCCCCCAAGATCGTAATATAGCTGAAAAATATCACGTGATGGCATTAAATCATCAAGACCATATCTAACTGAAGATGTATTTAATTCAATTCCCTTTCCATCTTCAATAATATATTTAAGTATCCTAGTGATTATCTCCTTGTGTTCATTGAAGGCATCATAACCATCTTTATCATCATAACGTTTAATTAAATCCATATGTCCCAAAACACTGTAATCATGATAGTTTCTTACAACATCATACATTTCTTGGTAGTATCTTTGATAATATTCAGCCTCACTTAGTCCAGCTTGAAAATCATTAGTCCAAAACTCTTTATTTTCAACTTGATGAATTGAAAGAATAATAAAATCAAATGGATATTTATTAAAAAGTTTTTGAAATTTATCAATAGTATGCATTTGTATTCCAAATTCCATTCCTTTTTTTATCGTAATTTGGTTACAATATTTCTCTGTTAAAGAATCAATTTTTTGAAAATACTGTGGATAATTGACATTGGCAATAGTCTTTTCATTCTCTTTAATTATTAAATTTGGATCATCCCAATCTAATTTGATTCCATAATCAACATGATCTGTAAAACATATTTCTTTAATACCTAAAACGATTGCATCCCTAATAACATCCTCCATTAGATAGCAAGAATCATCGCTATACTCTGTATGTACATGATAATCACAAAACATTTTCAAGCTCCCTTCTATTAATGACTAAATTATAACAGTTATCCTATCTTTTTTGTTACTATACCAAATTTTGAAAAAATTTTTTCTATTCTTCTAACTACTTTAATCAAAAAGCTGCAAAAATATTCCATAATGTTTAAAGAGTCTATAATCTGTTCCCATTTTTTGTATAATAAGCACAATGATAGATAAAGGAGTGAGATAATATGAATAACTTTTTAAAACAAGTAAACTATTTGGTTATGTATCAGTGGGCAAAAGATAAATTTCCAAATGAATATTATGAAAACAATGAAAGATTTTAGATGTATTGATAATACTTGAAAAAAGTTTTAATTTATTGCAGCTAGGGATTTACTTCTTCTTTTTTGCTTACAACATACAAAAATTCCTTGATTTAAATCAAGGAAAACTAAAAATAGAATCTGTTGATATTAACACTCTAAATAAAAATATTAATAACAAAGATGATTTGATTCTTTTATTACCACTTATCAATCGCTGTAAAGCTAACTTAAAAATAAATTTATTACTAACATAATTTCCATTCTAAACAGTGAGCATACTTGCAATAAATATCCCAACGTTTTATCTATCATTAATAAAGATACTTAAGATGAAAATATTGTTGGTTAGCAATACAGGAATGACAGTTAACCTACTTGCTGTGCAAATGAAAAAATATCCACTTCATAATGAAGTGGATATTTTTAATTATATTTGTGTCTAATTACTTCTTCCAACTTAAATACTCCATCATTAAATTGATAAACAAAAATACAGCAATTTCCAAACCCTTTATTTAATTCTTCAGTTGGATCTTGAATTGCTCTTAAAAAGTTAAAGCAAGCTCCACTATGGCTAACAGCTAAAACATTAAAATGATCATCTCGTTCCATAATATTTGTCAATGTCTGCATCATTCGATCTCTAACTGTATTTGAAGACTCTCCACCATATTGTAAATAGAAAGTTTCGCAATCCTTTGGTGTCAAGTGACAATTTAACCTTTCACTCTCACCTTCTAATTGACCATAAAAATTTTCTTTTAACCCTTTTAAACGCGTATACGGCATATCTGTAACTAATTCTAAGGTATCACTACATCTCTCACTAGTAGAACAATAGGCATGATCAAAAGTAATTTGATGATCTTTAAAATATTGTCCGGCTACTTTAGCTTGATACTGCCCCAACTCTGTTAATGGCGAATCACACCAGCCTTGAATTTTATTTTGAAGATTAAATAGTGTTTGTCCATGACGCATTAAATATAATTTTTTCACCATTTTTTCATCCTTTCTAATTATGTCCCATAATTACATGAGGCTGATAGCATTCTTCTAAATATTCTATATCTTCTTGTGTTAGTTTAACTGTTAAAGCACCCGCAAAATCGTCTAAATATTTTTCTTTTGTAATCCCTACAATTGGTGCAGTCACGCCTTTAGCCCATAACCATGCAACAGCAACTTGAGATTTAGTGACTTGATATTTATCTGCAATTTCAGCAACTCTTTCAACAATTTTTCGATCTGTATCTACAGTACTATCATATTTTCGTTTTGCAACCAAATCTTCTTGAGCTCTTTTTGAATCTGAATTCCAATCACGAGTTAATCGTCCTGCCGCTAGTGGACTATAAGGCACCAAAGCTACTTTCATATCTTTGCATAAAGGAATCATTTCTCGCTCTTCTTCACGATATAATAAATTATAATGACCCTGCATTACAGAAAATTTAGTCCATCCATTTTTTTCTGCAAGATACTGTGCTTTTTGAAATTGCCAGGCATACATCGATGAAGCACCTAAATAATGAACCTTTCCTGCTCTAACCAAATCATTTAGAGCACACATCGTTTCTTCAATTGGAGTATTATAATCCCAGCGATGAATATAAAGTAAATCAATATAATCGGTTCCCAATCTTTTTAAACATTGTTCAACTTCATGCAAAATTGCTTTTCGCGATAATCCTTTCCCATTTGGTCCTTCATGCATTTGACCGCTTACTTTTGTAGCGATTACAATTTCTTCCCGTTTAGCATACTCCTGAAGCGCTCGTCCTAAAATTTCTTCACTGGCCCCTAATCCATAAACATTAGCAGTATCAAAAAAATTGATTCCTAAATCTAATGCTTTTTTTATAATCTTACGAGAATCAGTTTCATTCAGTACCCAACTATGGATCCAACGTTGAGGATCCCCGAAACTCATACAACCTAAACATATTTTAGATACTTCTAAACCTGTATTTCCTAATTTTACATATTCCATTGTCTTATCTCCTTTTATAATTTTTCATATTCTTCATCTGTAACTGGTTCACACCACTCATTAGAAGCATCCTTAGCCGGCACTTCAACAGCTAAATGACTAAACCAGCTATCCTTTACTGCTCCATGCCAATGTTTTATCTCAGGTGGAATATTTACAATATCACCTGGTTTTAAACATTGTACTGGTTTTCCCCACTCTTGATAATAACCTTTTCCACCAGTAACGATTAAGATTTGACCACCTTTATGATGAATATGCCAATTATTACGACAACCGGGTTCAAATGTGACATTGACAACACCAACTCCTTCTGTTGTTAGATGTTTCAAATAACTTTGACCAATAAAATATTTTGCATACGCATCATTAGGTTCTCCTAATTCAAATACTGCAGATGGTCCTAAACTTTCTTCACGATTCATTTTACATTCCTCCATTTTTATTTCTTAGTTATTTCATTAATAATTGCAATTGCATTTAATGTTCTTGGAAATCCTATATACGGTTGACATTGAGTGATTGTTTCAATTAAAGTATCACGATTATTTCCAACTGTTAGATTTGCCCCAACATGAGCTCGCAATTGATTCTCACAACCTCCTAAAGTAGCTAACATCACCATTGTAATCAATTCTCTTGTTGGTAAATCCAAACCATTTCTTGTATAAAAATCTCCAAAACAGTATTCAGATAAATAATTTTGAATGTGCTTTAATTCCTTTGGAGCATGGTCGTGACCTGCTTGAATATGCTCTTGTCCAAATGCAGCACTTTGAACTGCAAATCCCTTTTCAAATCTATTATCACCTTGTACCGTTGCTTGTGGTAATAGTGGTAAACTAATATTTTTCTCTTCAAAAACAAGATTAACTATTTCTAATGCTTCTTCTACTTTGCCTAATCCTATATAGGGAGTGCATTGATATACTGCTTCTTTAATTTCTACAGGTGTTACTCCGACACTCAAGCCACTTGTCACATGTTCCTTTAAAGCCTTTAAAGTATGATTGGTAGTATTAACGACAATTAAAATAAGCTCTTTTAATTTAAAATCAAGGTTACCATGGTGATAGACATCCCCATAAAGATAATTAATCATAATTTCCCGAAGTTCTGGATCCTTTACTAAAAAATCCTTTCCATCATTTAAATCACTAAATAACTGTTCTGCTTTCTTATTCATAATCTTTCCTCCTCTATTCTTTTGTTTTGGCAGTTAATGTTAAAGTAATTACACAAACTGCAATCATTGCTAGAGCAATGATAAATGCATATAAATAAGAGCCAAAGAAATCATATATATACCCTACCATAGATAAAGAAATTGCTGCTCCTAAATTAGAAGCAAAAGAAATCTTTGGGAAAACTCTTGCATAATTATCTATTCCAAAGAAGTATTTGGTTAATAAAGGCAATGCCACTGCTCCAATTGAATAACATGAACCAAACAAAAATGCTCCAATAATTAATAGCCACGCTGTTGAACCCCACATTAATAAAATAATTCCTACAGTATTAGCTATGATCATTGTAACAGTTGCTTTAATTGCCCCTAAATGATCACTTAAAACTCCAATAATCAATTTGGAAATAATATTTCCTACCATTCCCGATGACAAAAGCATTGCTCCTAATGCAGCACTATAGCCCAATGATTGACCATATCCAGGTAAATGCTGAGTAACACTAGTAATACAACTACATAATAATCCGAAGACAAAGAAACTAATAAATGCAACTGTTGTAAAGCTAAATGAATTTGACACTTGTGTCACCATATCTTGTGGCTGCTCCACATGTCCATAAGGTAAACAACCATCTTTTTGTGGATCAAGGTGAAATGGATATAAGACAGCGGGCAAACATAATCCTAATATAATTGCAGCTTTGATTAAATAACCAGTTTGCCATCCAAAATTTTCAATAAAGCTTGATAAAATCGGTGAACAAATCGATCCTGCTAAACCACTGAATCCAAAGACAATACTAGTAGCCAAACCATGACTTTTTTCAAACCAATTATTAATAATTATTGTTAAGGGAACAATTGAAAACATACCTGTACTAAGTCCTCTGATAGCTCCCAGCAGATAAAATCCCGGAATTGATTTAGTTACTGCCATCAATCCTGTAGCAACTACTGCTATTACAACACTAATTGTCAGTAATAGTTTGTAAGATACTTTATTCATAATTCTAGGTATGAATAAAGCCCCAATTGCTGTTGTTAATGAAAAGATAGTCATATGCATAGAAAATGTTCCACGCATAATTCCAAGACTAGTTGAAACAGGTGTATAAAAGACACCTGACGAATTAATTGAAACCCCTATTGAAGATGCCGCTAAACCACAACATACAATTAAAACTAACCAATGTTTACTACTTTTGCTCACCATGTTTTATCTTCTCCTTATCTTTTAACTGGTAAATCAAATAATCCAAAGAATCTATATTTTTCTGTTGATTATGAATACTATCTAATAGCTTTTGACGTTCTAACTTCAAAACCTGAATTTGCTGTTTCTTCGTATGTGCCCCTTGTTCATTTAATTCGATATATTTCAAAATAGTTTCATTGCTCAAGCCAATATTTTTCAATGTTAATATTAAACTTAATCTTTCAATATCTTTATCTTCATATTCTCTAATACCATTAACACGGTTAACATCTTCAAATAGACCAACTTTTTCATAGTATCGTAAAGCTGTTATTGAAACATTAAATCTCTTACTTACCTCTTTTATTCTCAAGATGTTTCACCTCCATTACCTTATCTATACACTTATATTTTAAGTTAATTATATTGTTATGTCTAATACCTATATTGTATTATCAATAATACCTAAAAAGCATTATTGATATATCAAAAAACCAAGCTATACTAATGACAACTTGGTTCTAACAATTTTATTTTTTTAATACAAAAGCTTCCCCTGGAGCTACAACTCTAATCCTTTCTGGATTAACAACACGTCCATTCAAAGACTTAGGATCACCATTAAATGCATTCATTTCCGGAGCATCAACAGTTCCCCAATGAATTAAAATTAATTCTGTATTAGGATATGTATTGGCCAATTTAATCGCATTATCTAAGCCGATATGCCAAGAATTATCTGAAAAATCAAATAACATAACATCTGGTTCTGGCATTTGCAGATGTTCTTGTAAAAGTCTCGAATCTCCAACCATCCAAATCGTCCCATCAGGTGTATCAATCCAATAACCGCAATAATCTTCAAACTGATATTTACGAATTTTACTATACTTACTACTTTCATTTTGCCAAGCATGATCAGCAGGAGTTAATTTTATTTTCATGTTTCCAATTTCAAATGATTCACCAATATCATATCCATTTCCTTTTAAATCTTCTTCTGCGAATAATTCTGCTAAATAATGAGGACCATGAAATGATTTAGTCACTGGAGCTAAATTTTTACAGGTTAATCGACTAAAATGATCATTATCGCAATGTGTAATCAATACTCCATCTAAACTAGGTACATCTTTAGGTAAAATTGGCATTTCAACTAATAAAGGTAGATCAAATCCTTCTAATAATGGATCAATCATCAAAGTAGTACCGTGACTATTGATCATCACACCAGCGCTTGATAACCAATAAATTCTAGTTTCATCAATGGGCTGAAAATCCTTTTCCGTCATAAAAATTGTTCGTGGTGCAACAGCTTGTTTTGTCATTATAATTCATCCTTTCTTTTCAATGTTATTATAAATCGTCAGAAATTATATGTCTAATACCTATAATCTATAATCAATCATGCTTTTAGAGAATGCTTTATTTTTTCAATAAATCGCGCTGTAGCAGGTGAAAAAATTTGATGCTTTTTCCATACGATTACTGTTCCAGTTAACAATGGAGGATAAAATGGAATAAAGCGAATTTTTGTTTCATCATTAATATTGACTAACTTTTCTAAACAAATCGCATACCCAATCCCCTCTTCTACCATAATTGCAGCATTATAAATAAGATTGTATGTCGCAATAATATCTAATTGCTCATAATCTTGCCCAAACCAATTAGCTATTTCATTTTGAACGATTGTTCTTCGAGTACTTAATAATGGCAATTTTAATAAATCTTGTGGTGTTGCATATTCCTTAGCTGCAAGTTTACTATCTTTAGGTGCTAAAATACCCCAAACTTCCTTTTGCTCTAAGCGTACAAACTCATACTTTTCAATATCAACTGGTTCAGTCAGCAAACCAATATCAATCAATCCTTTATCTAAACGCTCTTTAATATCATCAGCATTCCCACTATAAAATTGATATTTGATTTGAGGATATTCTTCTTTAAATTCTTTGATTATTCTAGCAAGAATATGCATAGCATTTGTTTCCCCACCACCAATAAAAATTTCTCCTGTAACTAGATTATCTTGTTCTAAAAATTCTTTTTCCGTTTTATTAGCTAGATCTACAATTTCCTCAGCTCTTCTTCGAAGCAGCATTCCTTCATCTGTTAAAACAATTCGATTTTTTCCTCGGATAAATAATTGCGCGTTTAACTCCTCTTCAAGCTGCATCAGTTGTCTTGATAAGGTTGGTTGAGTTATATGTAAAAACTCAGCGGCTTTTGTGATATTTTCTTCACGTGCTACCGCTAAAAAATACTTAAGTACTCTTAATTCCATGCTTACACCTCACTTTATTTTATTATATAAAATTTATGACAAAATTCCTAATCCAATCTAAAGCAATTTAAAATAAGTCCATCGTACTATAAAACAGTCTATCCTATTATAGACTGTTTTCATTATATAAATTCTACTTCTCTTTCATTTAATCTTATGACATTCATACTTACATAAGTAAATACATTAATAATTCCACTGAATATATGCCAAAAACTAGTGAATTCTTTTGATTTGTGTTGTCTAGTTATATAAAATATTTCAGTATTTTTCTAAGATTCCTTCCCAAAATACAAATATTCAATTTTATTTAAATGAATTTTCATCAAATACACTTGCTTCAGACAGTACGAACATATTCATAAATGGTTGAAAACCATATATTAACATTAATCCATTTTCTTTTAAACAACTTGTTACCTTTAAAAATTGTACTTCTAAATCTTCAAACTAAGTAGTTACTTCAATCATTTGATTGATTATGTTATCCATAATATCAAATCATACCTTCATTTTACAATATTTCTAGACTGCAAGGGTCAGTAACGTATTTTTAATACGATTTAATTCTCGAATAGCTTTATCAACTTGAAATCGAGCATCTTTGATTGAACCATCCAATCAGCAATGATTCCATCAAAGAAATAATCTGCAAAACTTAAAAAATCACTAATATTTAAATCAACATCAACCAGCTGATCTACATCACTTAATTCTTTTTTTAGATTTCGTATCGAATTACGTGCTGCTGCCATTGCTCTTTCAGCTTCATTCATTTTACCATGTTTGATCATCGTTGTAATAAAACCACCACCAATCATATCAAAAAGTCCCCAGTTTCCTGCACTACTTAAATAATCCTGAGCCCTTGATAAATGACCTAAAGTTTCTTCAATTGCATGAAGTGCTTCATTAACTTCTTTTTTCTGATTATTTTCCATAAACTTTCCCCTTTGTTATCAAATTTCAAGAATATTTTACCATATAAAAAAATAATAATCAGTTAATTATATAGTGGCTTGTAATTTTCTTTTCTAATTAATATAACATTCCAATAAAAAATATGCTCCCTTCTAAGTACAAGTTTTTATTTCACTTATTTTCCTAGAAAAGAGCAATTTAATATAATTTTTTAATTAAATTTTTATTAATTGATCCAACACCCTTAATTCTTCGTCAGTCAACGTAAAATCTTGCATTGCTAGAGAATCTGCATTTTCTCTTTGCAAATAGTATTGTTCCATAATTTCTTGAGTAGTTTTATTATAAAATATTTCCATATTAATAACATCTTCAAATTGATGCATTTTTTCTATGTCAATCTCTTCCATTTTTATTTCTCCTTGCTGATAGGCTCTTATACCCTCTTTAAATCTCTCTAAACCGTCGAATAATCGTGATTGTGGACAAGCTATATTCATTCGAATAAATCCATTACCATTTTCACCATACTCAATTCCGCTAGTCAAATACAAACCCGTCTTATCGCGAATAAATTGTGTTAACATTGTACTGTCAGTTGTTATTCGTGAACAATCAAGCCACAATAAATAAGTAGCCTCACTAGGAATTAAATAAATTTCTGGTAAATAGCATCGAATAAATTTAGATACTATATTTTTATTTTCTTCAATATATTCCCTCAATTCATCAAGCCACACTGCCCCTTTAGTAAACGCAGCAACTGTTGCCGTAATAGCAAAACTATTAGGTTCTGCCACTTCATCAGTATTAATGCCCCGATTTACCTTATGTCGTAATTGTGGATTAGCGACAACAATACAAGCAGTTTGTAGTCCAGCTAAATTAAAAGCTTTAGTTGGAGCAATACAAGTAATACTATTCATCTGATTAACTTTTGAAACACTAGCAAACGGAATATAATTCTTATTAGGTGCAGTAAGATCACAATGAATCTCGTCACTAATTACTAAAACATTATATTTAGCGCACATTTCACCGATCCGCTCTAATGATTCAATGTCCCATATTTTTCCAATTGGATTATGTGGATTACAAAGAATCATCATAGTTGTTTGAGGATCTGCCAGCTTCATTTCTAAATCTACAAAATCAATATAATATTCTTTTCCATCAAAAATTAAATCACTCGAAATAATATGCCGTCCATTATTTAAAATAGAATTATAAAAAATATTATATACTGGTGCTTGAATTAAAATATTTTCTCCTACACTTGTCATCTTTCTAACGAGTGAAGAAATTGCTGGGACTACCCCTGTACAAAATAACATCCACTCTTTTTCTAGATAATAATTATGCCTTTTTAGCCACCAGGTCTGAATACTTTCAAAGAATTCATCAGGAACGATGTTATATCCAAAAATACCATGCTCAACTCTTTGTTTTAGAGCCTCGATTATTTCTGGCGCAGTTTCAAAATCCATATCCGCTACCCACATAGGAAGTTCATTCTCTTTAATTTCCCACTTCAAAGAACCACTATTCCAGCGGTTCGTCAGTTTTGAAAATTGATTTTTCATTTTCTCCTCCTCTAACAACATATACATTCGATATTTGTTTGGCTTTTTATTGGAGGATTTGTTATCACAATTTTTGTTTCACTAGGATTTATTTTGGTCTTGTCTAGAATTAATTCACCGATACTATGTGCTTTGATTACACCTGAGATTGGATTCATAACACTATCAATATGCGAATTTACCTCAACTTCAACTGTAGAATATTCAAATGCAAGTGTTGTATTAATAAGTTTGCAGTTAATCAGTTTTAAATTTTCAATATAACAAAGTCCTTGTAAACTCTCAATCGTACAATTTATAAACGTTATATTTTTAGAATTCCATCCTAAATATTCACCAATGATCGTTGAATCATAAACTGTAACATTTTCACAATTCCAAAAGGCATCTTTTGAAATCAGCTTTGAATTATGCACTTCAATATTTCTTCCACCATCAAAACTATAATTTCCTGTTAAATTCAAATCATCAATCTTAATATTTATACTATTAAACCCAAAATAGTCACCATGTACCCTCGCTGCCTTTAAAACAATATCCGTGCAATTCCAAAGCGTTTCTTGCGCTATTGGCAAATCTACATTTTCTAAATAAATATTTTGTGCTCGACGAAATGTTTTTGGTGCCTCAATAATACTATCTATAATACTAATATTTTTAGTGTACCAAATTCCTGAGCGTGCCGTTTCCAACAATGTTGAATTAGTGACTTTAACATCATTACAATACCATAATGGATATTTCCATTTAAAAATAGTCTCATTGATTTCTATATTCTTACTTTCCTTTAACGGTGATTCACCATCAGCAAAAATAGAATCTTCAATTTTTAGATTATTACTTTTAAAAAGTGCTCTTTCACCGCTTAAATATTTTTGTTTAATTATTTCCATTTTCTTCTCCATTTCTATATTTCATAAAGCTAACTACCAGATCTCCTGCACCCACAATTTGATTTATATTACCTGCATCATCTATTTGACCAATTCGCGTATACTGATACTTAGATAAGAAGTCTTGATAGAATAATACTAAGCAATTGTCATGAAATAGCATCAAGTCTCCTTTATTAATTTGATTAACTGATTGACTAGTTACTGGCAAAGAGTATTCTAAATTATAGAATTTTTCATTACCATTTAACTCTTTCATTGTAAGTACCATCGGCAATTTTTCCAATAAAGCCTGGGATGTTGGAGTATCATCTAATGTAGCTAAAAACATTTGTCCATTAATCTCAATCTTTATTTTTATCATTTCTTTTGATTCTTCTTTTCCTTGTTTATCTATATTTTGTTTAACCAGATAGCCTATCAATATTAATACTAGAAGTAAAAAATATATTTCTTTTTCATCTTATTTATTAACTGCAAATAATTGCAGTATGATTTTTATTGATAATATTGCTATATTTTAAACGTTCCGTTTCAATGATCTCTAGCGTATGCTGAAGTTCTTCAATTTGTTCAATAATTACAGTATGTTGTTGATCAAGTATCATAATTTTTTGTTCAAATGACAGTTTTCCCTTTGAATATAATTGATTGAAATTCTTAATATCTTTTAATGTCATCCCCATATCTTTTAGTTTTTTTATTCGCTTTAAATCAGTAATATTTTCATTTGTAAACACACGTTTTCCTTCAATTCTTTGAATTACTGGTAATAACCCCAAATTTTCATAATAGCGAATCGTCGAAACTGGTATTTTTAAAATTTCAGATACTTCTCGAATAGTGTAACCCATCAAAATCTCCCCTTTGTCATATAAATAATCAATTAGTCATTTAAATAAAGCTTTTTTATTTTATAAATTAAATAATCCAAACAGTCTAATTCTTTTTGAACTAGATGAAGTTCATCTAATAATTCCTTTCTTTGTTCTGACAAAATTTGTAATTGTCCTTGATAGTTTTTATGTGCAAATAATAGCATAAATCTATCTACTAATTTACTATCACAACCTGCATCTAATAAGTTTTGATATACCGCTTCAGGTGTATCATTTGAACACATCACTTTATCATCTCCTTCAGCTATATTCTAAAATATAGCTTTTCGGATAGCAAATACTTATATTAAATAGTTTCCTATGCTTGAAAGGCATATTGATGCATGTTAAAATATTTTAAAGGAGTTGATTTGTATGGAACTTAGAGTTCTAAAATATTTTATTACTGTAGCTCGTGAAGAAAGTATTTCTGCTGCAGCTGATTATTTACATATGACCCAACCAACCCTGTCAAGACAATTAAAAGATCTTGAAAATGAACTTGGTAAGCAGTTACTAATTAGAGGTAATCGTCGGATTACCTTGACAGATGATGGAATTCTCTTTAGAAAAAGAGCCGAAGAAATTATTGACTTAGTTAATAAAACTGAAGCAGAAATGACTTCTGATAATGAAACTATTAGTGGTGATATTTATATTGGTGGTGGTGAAACAGAAGGAATGCGATTAATAACGAAAGCGATTAAAGAAACGCAAAAAATTCATCCAGAAATCAAATTTCATCTCTATAGTGGAAATGCCCAAGATGTGACTGAAAAACTTGATAAAGGTCTATTAGATTTTGGAATTTTAATTGAGCCGACTAATTTTTCAAAATATGATTTTATTAAGCTCCCTTATACCGATTGCTGGGGTGTATTGATGAAAAAAGACGCTTTTCTAGCATCCAAAGAATATATCAACCCCCAGGATTTAAAAGACCTGCCACTAATTTGTTCTAACCAAGACCTTGTTCGAAATGAACTTTCAGGGTGGCTAAAAGATGATTTTGACAAATTAAATATTGTCGCTACTTATAATCTAATCTACAATGCTTCATTATTAGTTGATGAAGGTTCTGGATATGCCTTAACACTTGATAAATTAATTAATACATACAATAGTACATTATGTTTTAAACCATTAGAGCCAAAGCTTGAAGTTGGACTAGATCTTGTTTGGAAAAAATATCAAATTTTTTCCAAAGCTGCAGATTTCTTTTTAAAAAAAGTAATTGAACTTATCTAATGCTTCATTAATTAACTGCTTTTTTTATAATGGCATTAAAATCATTCGTTGCAAAATCTAGCGAATCAATAATAAAAATCTTATTTCCATATTTATTTTTCAACTGTGGCAGTAAATAAGCAACTTGTGGTGCTAATAAAACCATATCATAATCATCAATAACTTTATCAATTTCCATATATCCTACCGCATCAACAACTATATCCAAGCCCTGACGTTTAAAAATTTCCTGCATTGAATAAGCAAAATATGAAGTTGTCAGACCGCCACTACAACTAAGTAAAATTTTATTAGTATTTACATTATTGAAAATGCTCTCACCAAGCTTAATTGTGGGTAAACAAAGATAATTAAAAAATGTATTAAATTGATCCATTGTAGATTTAAAATCATGCATTTGAAAATGTAAATAAAACAATATTTCATCACTATCTTTATTCTTTACACTCAATTCAACGATTCCCTCATTATGAAAACTGATTATTCCGGTACTGTTACTTCCATCAATACATAGAGTGCATTGATTTTCACAGACTTTGATATGTTCATGCGTCTTAACCCAGCGATAAACAACCGGTTCTAATAAATCTTGATAAAATTCATCCATATTAATTTTCCCCCTTACATTGCCTAGTATAAACCTAAAGTTAACTTTAATGTCAAGAGGGTAAGTAACTGAAAAATATTCTATATACAAAAAAACTCTATCTTAGTAGAGCTTTAACACATAATTTTAAATATTTTGCAACGTAAAAATTGAAAAAGCATCTTTCAGGGTACATTCAAAATAGGCTAACCCAACCTTTGAATTGAACCTACTCAAAGTATAACTATAAAAAATGTCATTATCTAAATACATTTTTACAAGTTCTTTTTCACCAAATTCTAATATATCATTTTTACATTGCAAAATAAGATGTTCAGAATCATAAGAAAGATAACGATTTGCTGTCTTAATAAAATCTAAGTCATATCCTTCCCTTTCCAAAAAATCGATTACGTCTCCGGTTGCCATATAATTATCCCTCCAACCTTATTATAGTATTAAGAATAAGGATTGTATATCTACTTGTACATTTTTTTAGAAGCTTTATTATAACAACAAAGGATAACCTCAAAAATTTATCATTAAAGTGGCTATCCTTTATTATTAGTTATTGTGGCGGTACCGTAAACGAGATTGCGCCCTTAAATCGAGCCCATAAAAAATATACTAACGGTAATAAAAACCGATCTTCACTATTTACATCTTTAATAATAAAATAGTCTCGACCTGCATCCTCAACTATACCAACAAAAACTTCATCTCGCCATTTCTCACTATCACTATAAGTGAAATAAAAAGTCCCAAGCTTACCGATATTCAAACGAATGATATTTCCCATATATATTTGTGGTACAGCTGCCGGATTAGGGTTTTTAGGCGGTATCAGTGTACCGTCAGGATTCACTTCAGCATCTGGATCCTGTCTAACAAAATAAGGATTTAAATCTTCAAAATAATTCATAAATGCATCTCCTTTAGATTTCACATACTAAATTTGGTCCGGGATTATAAAAACAATGATTCTTAAATCGACCCGAAAATTCTCCATAAAATGTTTTTGGGCAAGTAACATTATCCCCAGGGTTTTTGAACCATAACGCATATGTTGCTGGAGCATTCCGATAACCTTTAATTGTTTTAAGCGCTAGTTCTTTTTCTTTGGTATTAACAGGTCCATTAAATAAATCTGTTCCAACTCCAGCAAAAGCATTTTTCTGATAAATTGCTTCCGTAATAGTAACAACATTTTTAAATACATCACAAACTGCAGCAACTCTATTAACGACAACATTCCCAACTAACAGCATTCCTTCTTGACCTTCGCCTAATGCTTCAGCCTTGATCAACCGTGCTAGTAATTCTACTTCCTTACTGTTGTAAGCAATCCTTGAGCTCATCTTCTGATATCACCTCTTTAAGACTATATGCCGATAAAGCAACAATATAACTAATTTATACAGTAATTTAAGCTTTTTTCGACTTATTCAAAAAATATTATTAGATATAAAATTAATCTTTCGAATAATAACTTTATTCCCGATATTTTGTTAACAACATTAACAGAACTATGATAAAAAAACTTCTAATTTTGTTAATAGTATTTAAATCAACTATTTTTTACTTTCCAAAATTATCAGTAACGATTATGATACGAGTGTAGTTAAGGAAAGAAGGTAATTAAAATGAATAAGAGAGAAATTGAAAAACAAGCACTCAATTCATTAAACACTTACTTTAAAGATAATCCCGATAAAGTATTGAATGATTTTGAGCGAAAGCCTTTGGATAAAGAAGATATAACTAAAATTGTCAACGAAGAAATCCAAGCTCAAGAAAAAAAAGTTGAATCACTTGAAGTGCTGAGAAAAAATATTGCTATTGAGGCAGAAGAATCGTTAGAAAAGGTTTTAGGTAAAAGGATTACCAGCAAAAAATCTCCAAATAAATTAACTGTTGATGAGATGGCAGTTAAACTACAAGAAGAAAAAACTCATCAAATTGAAACTGCAAATAAATTAAAAACAGCTAAATTAAGGAAATAACATTTGTTAATGCCATTAACAAATAATCTAAATTGAAAGTAGAAATTTTGTTAACAGCATTTATAAATGATTATTATATATAGAATTATTTTGCACAGAAGCATATATTACAAATGAAAACAAAAGAAAGAGGGAAATTATTATGAATACTAAAAAAATCAATGAACAAGCTATTGAATCTTTAAAAACTTATTTTAACGAAGGTAAAGATCTTATTAAAGAAAATGTTACACCACTTACTAAAGATCAAATTAAAGCTATCGTTAATGAAGAAATTGCTCATCATGAAGCTAAATTACATGAATTAAATGATTTAAAACAAAAAATTGATTTAGAAGCAGAAGAAGCTTTTGAAAAAGTTTTTGGTAAAGCTAAAGAAGAACCAAAAACACATAAACTAACTACTGATGAAATGGCAGTCAAACTTCAAGAAGAAAAAGAACATCAAATGGATGTTGCTAATAAATTAAAAGAAGAAAAATTATCTCATTAAATTAATTATTCTAAAAAAAGTCACGACAAATCAATATCGTGACTTTTTTATTAATCTGATAACATTATAAAAAGTAGTTATCAAAATAGCCATACAAACGTACAGTTATTTCATTAGTTCTTTTTCAAACATTTTTTTACTTGTTAAAAAAGCAATTACAAGAATCGCAAAAGAAATATCAAAAGGACTCTTTAAAGTAAGTATTACAATGAACAAACCAACAATAATTCCAAAAATTTGAAAAGAGAAAGGCTTTAATGACAACCGATTTTCCTTAATTAGTTTGTATTGATTAACTAGATTATGTAATGTAACATAGAAAGCAATAATCGCAATCAAAACATCAACAGAAAAACTGACTAAATAATTATCAGTTAATAATTCTTTGATAAAAAGTAAAACAATATAGCCACACATCGTTTGCCATAAACCAGCAATAATATACTTTTCAAGTACTTCTTTTTTTATCTCTTTTAATCGCTTTTTACTAGTTTTTTCTTTTTTCATTATTTAGTAACCTTTAAAATATGTCCACTCATTTCTTCAATATGACTATTAAAGAATTCTTCCATCACTTTAATCATATAAGCAGTATCTTTGACACCAGCTGTTTCATAAGATGAATGCATTGCTAATTGAGGTAATCCTATATCAACACTGTTCATTGAAACTTGTGCCATTGCAATATTACCTAACGTGCTACCACCAGCAGTATCACTGCGATTAGAGAAAAATTGTACTGGAACTCCAGCCTTTTTACATAATCCCTTAAAAACAGCTATACTAACTGCATCACTAGTATATTTTTGACCAGCATGAGATTTTACAACAATACCCTCATTCATATAAACACAATTATTAACATCTGTTTTCGCAGGATGATTTGGGTGTACAGCATGAGCATTATCAGCACTTAACATAAAGCTTGAAGCCAATGCCCGATAATATTCTTCTTCACCTTTTCCTAAAGCATTGTTGATTCTACGCATAGCATCATATAAAAATGTTGATCCTGCACCCTGTTTAGTACCTGAACCTACTTCTTCGTTATCAAAGCAGGCAAATACATTGATTGATTGCTTATTTGCTCCCTTGAGAAAACCTTGTAATGAAGTATATGCACATTGTAAATCATCTAGTTGTGGACATGAAATAAATTCTTCATTAGCTCCCCAAATTGATGGTTCCATGCGATTATATAAATATAGATCTGTTCCATAAATAGTTTCAACATCAACACCTAATTCATCAGCAATCAGTTTCTTTAAATCTCCTGCTTTAGTTTCAGATCCACCAAATAACGGTAACATATCAACTTGTTTATTATAAGCATAACCATCATTGACAGTACGATTCATGTGAATTGCAACATTCGGAATCATTACTAGATCTCGATCAATATTTACTAGTTTGGTAACATAGTTATCACCTTCTTGAACTAAAACCCTACCTGCAATAGATAATGGGCGATCAAACCAGGTAGCACATAACATCCCACCATAACCCTCTGTATTTAATTGCGTATACTTACCTTTTATTTCAATTTCAGCATTCTCTTTGACTTTAAAAGTTGGTGAATCACTATGTGATGCAGCAACATTAAAACTATAATTATCTAAATTCTCACCAAGATTAAAAGCAATAATGCTAGAATTATTTCTAGTGACAAAGTAATGACCACCCTTCTTAATTTGCCACGTTTGTCCTTCTAATAATTCTTCATACCCATGTTCAATTAAAATGTTCTGCATATTAGCTACAGCATGAAAAGCAGTTGGGCTTTGCTTAATAAAAGTTACTAATTCCTGTGATATTTGTTTATCCATTTTCATGACCTCCATAATTACGGCTTTATTGTAACATATCCTTTAACATGTGTTAAAGGATATGTCTAAGATACTATTGACTTGTCTTACCACGTTTAGCTAGAGCAGGCATAATTGCTCCTAATCCAACTAAAATAATTGGGGTAATAATATTCATTGCGATTTCAAATGCACTTCCTTTAAACATTCCTAAAGCACAACAAGCTGCAGTGACAATAAAACACCACCATCCAAAAAATTTCGCAAAAAATTGACTTTTAGTAAAGCGATATTCTGCTGGAAATTTATCAATTGCTTTACGCAATGCAATATATGCAATAAACACCCATAAATAACGCAGTGGCATACAAACTGAATTTAGTTGGGTCAAGAATTTTAAAAATGCCGTAACACTTCCTATTCCTAACGCCGGAATTAAAATTAATGGTGTAACAATTGCTACTACCAACAAAATTCCATTGGTATATGCGCCTTTGTCATTTTTCTTTAATAATTTTGCAGGAATAAATTGACGCGCATTTTCATTGTCTAATAACATTCTAAGTGGCGCATCGATAGAAATTACCAAAGTTGATAATTGCCCGACCATATTACATACTGCATAAACAATTAAGAAGGTATTACCAATACCATAATACTCTCCTAATTTTTGGAATGACCAATATGCTCCATTAGCTACATATGAATCAAAATTAGCATTAATTTCAGCAACATTAAACATCATTCCCATTGAAATTGTACCCAAAATGGCACAAATAATTACCATGATTGCCAATGCAATCATCCCCTTAGGAAATCCTTTTGAAGGATTTTCTACTTTATTTACATATGGTGAAATTTTTTCACATCCACCTACGGCAAATACTAATATCGATAATGAAGTAAAATATTCTAACCTAAACGATGGAATTAAATTTTTAAAACTCCAATCAATAGTTTGATATCCTCCATTAGGATTTAAAGCCGGTGCTGCCATCATTAAGATAATAAATAAAATTGACATTACAAACATCGACGATCCAGCAATAGTCGCCAATGATTTTAATGGATTTAACCCCCGTGATGCTACCCAGGCAAATACTAAAAATACTACCAGGGTAATAATTTGGACTAGGCGAATATCCAAAGAATCATAAAAAGATGAATTTTGGAACAATACCCAACTTAAAGCTTTTAGCCCACCTGATGCTTTAGAAGCAATATAAGGCATATGAACAACCCAATAAGTCCATCCAGCATAGTAAGCTAATTTTGGTCCTAAAGTTTCTTGAATCCATGAACTCACACCACCACCAGCATTTTTAAATGCTGAGCCTAACTCTCCTACCATTAATGCATATGGTACGAAGTATAGTGCAAACATCATGATCCAACTAAAAATTACTTGGACTCCGTTAAAGTATACAAAACCATTAACCACATTTCCGAATCCCCAAACAGTCGAAAAGGCCATAAAGGCTAAGTTATACCAAACGATTTTCTTCGAATTTGACATAAAACCCTCCTAATCTTGAACAACACCGTGTTCGTTTTAGTCCCGTCGGGTTGCAAAACTAATTGTTTATAAATAAAAACAGTTCATTTGCTTCGCAACGTTTCTATTATAACAAAAATCTTATATTTAGCCTACACATTTACATTTTTTTATTATAATAATGAAAATTATTCCCGCTGTATAAAAAAAGATACCCAATTATCCTCAGATATCTAATTTACTTTTTTTAAATAACGATATTTAACCCATCCTATTTCGTTATCTTTGATCACATAAGCATAAGGACCGTATATTCCCACTAATTTAATTACCTCACCTTTTTCCAAAGGAATCAAATAATCAACATAGTCATCCAAACAATAATATTTTTGATTATTTAAATACAAAAATTCATTCTTGATCTTAAAAATCTTACCTGTTTTAATTTGTTTGCAGGTTGAAAATAATTTTCCCTGCTTAAGCACCTCGACTTCAAAATTAGGCCATGCCACTTTATTGACAACTTGTTTTTCTACATTAACATCAACTACTGCCTGATATAACGGTAACGGCTGTATATATTCTTTTGATAACTTAAATCTATCGCCATCACCAGTAATTATCAATGCATTTAATTGACTAATAGATTTTACCCCAGTTCCCCCATCAATACTAATAATACGCTTTTGCTTATCAATGATAATATCATTATTGATTGCATTAGCATATTGATTTGATGTCGGTAAATGTCCAACCACAACATATTTATCTAAACAGTGACCAGTTTGATAAAACGTTCGCATTTCAATAAGCGATGAAGTAGATGAATTTTGCCAGTCTTTTCGATTTTCAATTCCTGCATGAACAAAAATAAAATTATTGAATTCTAGTATTGTTGGTAAAGTTTTAAAATATTGAAAATATGGCCGCAAAAACTGTTTTATTTTTACCTGCATTACTTCAGGATTTTCTTTTTTTATGTCTATATTCAATTTTTCTAGAGCTTGTCGAATCATTCCGCCTTTACCAATACGATTTAAATAGTGAACTATTTGGTTAGCATATTTAGGATTATCTACCATTTCTTCTAACGCATATTCACAATTACCAAGAATCACATATACGCGCTCACTTTTTGCCTGAAGTTCTTGTAAAAATCTAACAGTTTCTAAAGCTTGCGTACCTTTTTCAATAAAGTCACCTAAAATAATCAAGTAATCATCGTATCGATAATCAACCTTTTTTAGCAGTGCTTTAAATCGATCTAAGTGAGAGTGAATATCACTGATTACAATACAGCGATATTCTCCTACTACTTTTATTTTTATATGCTGTGCCTCCAACATTCACTTCACCTCTAGTCCTACTATAGCATAAATATATAAATAATTTACAGTAATATTATCTTAAGTATTTATAAATTCTGCATTATAATCATACTAGAAACGAGGTAATAAAAATGTTAAAAGAAATTGAACAACGTCAAAGCATTAGAAAGTATTTGAACAAACCAGTTGAACCTGAAAAAATCTTAGAACTTTTAAAAGCAGCAATGAACGCGCCGACAGCCCGTAATACACAAGAATGGAAATTTAAAGTTATTACAAATTCTCAAGCACTAAATGATATGACGAAATTATCACCATATACAACAATGATGAAAGAAGCTCCTTGTGCTATTCTCGTAATAGCTGATTTAAATAAAGCTATTTCACCTGAATATGGTCTAATCAATTGTAGTGCAGCAATTGAAAACCTTTTAATTGAAGCAGTCAATCAAGGGCTTGGTTGCTGCTGGTGTGGAATCGCTCCAGTTTCGGAAAGAATTGAAGGTTTTAAAAACTATTACAATCTAGCTGATAATGAATATCCCGTTGGTGTTGTAGCTGTTGGTTACAGTAATGAAACAAAGCCACTGATTGATCGCTTTGATTCTAAAAATATTAGCTATTTTAAATAGAATCAAAAATTATTCTTTGTTAAAACTATTTTTATTTATTCAAATATTGACTTCTAGTTAACTCTAAGATGTATGATAAATTTATTAATACAACTATAATAGAAAGAAGGTTAATTATGGAAAATAAATTTGGTTTTGGTTGTATGCGACTACCAATGAAAAATGATGAAGTCGATTATGACGAGTTTAATCAAATGATTGATTTGTATATGCAGGAAGGATTTAATTATTTTGATACTGCCCACGGGTATCTAGGCGGAAAAAGTGAGATCGCACTTCGTGATTGTTTAGTCTCACGCTATCCCCGTGAATCATATGTCCTTACTAACAAACTAACTAAAAGTTTTTTTAACAGCAAAGAAGATATTCTTCCACTATTTAATGAGCAATTACAAAAAACAGGTGTTTCATATTTTGATTATTATTTAATGCATGCACAAGACCGTGAAAATTATAAGCATTTTCAAAAATGTCAAGCTTATCAAGCTGCTCAAGAATTAAAAGCAACAGGAAAAGTCAAACACATTGGAATTTCATTTCATGATACTGCAAATATTTTAGAGATGATCTTAAGTGAACATCCCGAAATAGAAATTGTCCAAATTCAATTTAATTATGCTGATTTTAATAATCCTAGTGTTGAAAGTAAGAAGGTTTATGAAGTATGTCGCAAATTTAATAAACCTATTTTAGTAATGGAACCAATTAAAGGCGGTGGTCTTGCGAATCTTCCCGAAGCAGCAAGTAGAATTTTAACTGATCTAAATAAAAATGCCAGCAACGCTAGTTATGCTCTACGCTTTGCAGCGTCTTTTGAAGGTGTATATAAAGTTTTATCAGGTGTTAGTAATTTAGAGCAAATGAAAGATAATTTGAAGGTTATGAAAAATTTCATTCCTTTTAACGATGAGGAATACGAGGCGGTAGCAAAAGTTCGAAAAATATTAGATTCCTTAGGAGGAATTCCTTGTACCGCTTGTCGTTATTGTACAGACGGCTGCCCGATGAAAATTTCAATTCCTGACTTATTTGGCTGTTATAATGATAAAAAAATATTTAATGACTGGAATAGTGATTATTATTATGGAGTTCACACAAAAACTAGTGGCAAGGCATCTACTTGTATTGGATGTCAACAATGCGAACATATTTGTCCGCAGCATCTGCCAATTATTAAATATTTAAAAGAAGTCGCTGAAACATTTGAGTAATTAAAAAGATACTCCATGATGCAAATGTAATGAAAAGGTAGATATTAGTTCCAATATCTACCTTTATTTTACTTCTATATCATTTGAATAGTCCTTTTAATATATAACTTTATCCAAGATCCCATTTACATATGCAATAAAAATGCCATAATTTGTCATCGGAATCATTTGCCCTTTTGCCTGATTAACTCTTGTCATAATATACCGGCGATTAAACATACAGCCACCACAAGTAATAATTAAATCGTACTTGGTTAAATCATCTGGAAAATCTGTTCCACTAACAATTTCAACACCAATTCCAGGAAATTTTTTCTTTAACATTCGAGGAATTTTAACCCGTCCAATATCTTCACTTAATGGTGCATGACTACAACATTCTGCAATTAAAACTGTCGAATCACCATTCAGCCGTTCTAAGATTTCAACACTTTTAGCATAATAATTTAAATCTCCCTTATAACCTGCCATTAAAACAGAAAATGATGTCAATTTGCTTTCTGAAGAAATATTTTCATAAACATATTTAAATACTTGTGAATCTGTAATAACAAGATCAGGGGCTTGATTTAATTTTTGTAAAGCTGATTTTAGTTGTTCCGTTGTTACAGCCATAATTTGACAACCTTTATCAAGCAATTCACGCATTACCTGAACTTGGGGTAAAATTAATCTGCCTTTGGGAGCTTGAATATCTTGTGGCATTACTAATAGTATAAGATCACCTTTTTTTGCTAATTCACCTGTAATGCTTTCTTTTTCAAAATCAGCCGGTACCTTTTCAAGCAATTTTTCCTGTAACTCTTTTATTCCTTGCTTCGTTAACGAACTAATCAGTAATGGTGTTTCACTAGTTGCTTCAGTAACTTTCTTTAGAAGATTATCATTCCTTTGTAAATCAGCTTTACTTATTACTAATATCGTAGGAATATGCTTCTCTTTAAAATAATGATACCAGTCTAATTCTTGACAAATCTTTCTATCATTAAAAAGAATGATTGCAATATCAATCTTTTCACTAGCTTTTTTTGTCTTATCGTTTCGCAATTGCCCTAGAGTCCCAATATCATCAAAACCTGCAGTATCAACTAACAAGCATGGTCCCAAACCATCAATTTCCATCGCCTTATAGACAGGATCAGTAGTTGTTCCCGGTTCACTTGAGACAATTGAAACTTCTTGATTAACAAAGGCGTTGATCAATGCCGATTTGCCACTATTACGTTTTCCAAAAAAACCAATATGGAGCCGATTAGCTCCTGGTGTTTTATTTAACCCTGCCATTATTAGAACCTGAAATCACGTTTCCCGTCTTCAATCATCGTAAGACGTTCTTGACAAATTTTTCTAACTTTATCACTAGTGATATTATCTAATTCCTTCATAATTAAATTATCAGCTTTTAACTTAGTATCATCACCGGCATAATCTTGACTATATTCCTTTAATGTCATCAAAGCATTAGGATGACAACAATTCGAGATTTGACCAGATTTACATAATTGCATAAAACGATCTCCCGTTCTTCCTTCGCGATAACAAGCAGTACAAAAACTTGGAATATAATTTAATTCACATAACCACTTAACAACCTCATCTAAAGTTCTATTATCACTAATATCAAATTGTGCAGAAGTAGTATCTTCTTCAGTTTCAGGTTCATCATAACCGCCAACACTTGTCTTAGAGCCACCACTAATTTGTGAAATACCTAACTCTAACACTCTTTCTCGAACCCGTTTAGATTCACGTGTTGAAATAATCATTCCCGTATATGGTACTGCCATTCTGATGATCATTACAATCTTTTCAAAAATTTTATCGCTGATAGCATTACTAAAGTCTGATTTATCAATATCATCTGCTGGACAAATTCTCGGAACACTAATCGTATGTGGTCCAACTCCTTTTGCGGCCTCTAAATGTTCGGCATGCATCAATAAACCCACAAAATCATATCGATACATTTCTAGCCCAAATAAAACCCCAATACCGACATCATCAATTCCACCATCCATAGCCCGATCCATTGCTTCAGTATGATAAGCATAATCATGTTTTGGTCCCGTTGGATGCAGTGCTTCATAATTTTTCTTATTATATGTTTCTTGGAAAAGAATATAAGTTCCTATCCCAGCCTCTTTTAGCTTTTTATAGTTTTCAACTGTTGTTGCAGCAATATTAACATTAACCCGCCTAATTGCTCCATTTATATGTTTGATCCCATATATAGTTTTAATGCTCTCCAATACATATTCAATTGGATTATTGATTGGATCCTCTCCTGTTTCTAATGCTAAACGCTTATGCCCCATATTTTGAAGTGCGATGACTTCTTTTTTTATTTCTTCTTGAGTTAATTTTTTTCTTGCAATATGCTTATTTTTTAAATGATAAGGACAATAGACACAACCATTAACGCAATAATTTGATAAGTATAAAGGTGCAAACATTACAATTCTATTACCATATAATTTTTGCTTAATCATTTTAGCAACTTTTTCCATTTCATCAATTGCTTCAGGAATTTCACACTCCAATAACAGCATTGCTTCACGGTGCGTTAATCCTTTACAGTCTTTAGCACGCTCAATTAAAGAAAAGATTAATTCTCGATTATCTTTATTTTCTTTAGCATATGCAATTGTTTCCAGTATTTCTTGATCATCAATAAATTCTTCAGCCTTATTAGATTTTACATTATACATTTTCCTTTTTCTCACTTTCTTTTACTTAGGTCTAACCCTCGTAATCAAATTTACAATAATCTCCACGCTCATATACAACTTCATATCCCGCCGTCTTTAGCGTATCAATTAATTCTTTTAATCCTTCACTCGCTTCTTGTCCACTCGCTGCTTTTCCATCATATAACGAGTATTTTTTTCTTACCTCCTGAGGTGATAAATTAGGCATCACAACATTACAACCATGGTTAATTCCCTCTAAGCGCCCATTAGAATCTAAAGTTGCTAAAGCAGTTGTTGCAGGCAATAGAACATCCTTTGTCATAATTCTAATCAAACTTAATAAAAAAAGAGTAAGTTTTAAATCACCATTTGGTTGGTTTTTAAAAGGCGTATTTTGATGCACTAAATATGGTCCAATCCCTACCATTTCCGGCTTTAGCTCTTTAATAAACAATAAATCATTAACCAGACAATCAATATCCTGATGATAACTTCCTACCATAAATCCACATCCTGTTTGAAACCCAATTGCTTTTAAATTCAAAAGACAGTCAATTCGATTATCAAATGACATCTCATGAGGATGAAGCTGATAGTAATGCTCTCTATTATAAGTTTCATGACGAAGCAAATAACGATCAGCACCTGCATTAAAATACTTTTGATAAGTTTCTTTACTTTTTTCTCCTAACGATAGCGTAATTGCACAATCAGGATATAATTCTTTTATTTGCTCAATAATTTCTACCATTCGTTCATCTTGGTAATATTCGTCTTCTCCACCTTGTAAAACAAATGTTCGAAAGCCTAAGCGATAACCTTCTTTGCAGCATAATAATATTTCTTCTAAATTTAGCCGATAGCGTAATGCTAATTTATTACTGCGACGTAATCCACAATAATAACAATCATTTTTACAATAACTGCTGATTTCAATTAATCCCCGAATATAGATCTTATTTTTAAATATTTGTTCAGTGATTTTCGCAGCAATCTTCTTAGCGTAATCAAAATCGTTTTGATCAAATGTTTTTAATAATCTTTTAAACTCATCAAAATCCAATGCGCCTTCTTGATGAAGCTTGTTAATTAAATCAATATTACTCATTCTATCCTTTTGAATATAGTGCCTTTACACTGACACCTTTGAGCATTCCGATTTTTCCCGATAAAGCCCCTATTACATCATTTGGTCCATCAACGATAACAGACATAACTGATACTTGCTTATCTTTATAGGGAATTCCCATTCGCCCAATAATATAGCGACTATATTTATGCAACAAGTCATTAATCTTATTAGCACTGTCTAATTCATAAACAAAAATTCCTAAAATTGCAATTCTACTTTCCATTTTACCTCCTTAAACTAAAAACCATTAGGGCGTACTAATGGTTGAACAAAACAAAAATAATTGTTCACCCTTTGACTCAGAAATTTCCTCATCATTAGCTGCATGCTTATATTCTACCACATTTGAAATGAAAACGTTATCATTTTAATTCTTTTTGGTTTACTCTTTTGTCTTCGACACGTATAATGAAATAAAGCGAGGTAAAAAATATGTTAATAATTCACAAACTTGAACATACTCACTTTTCATCAAGTGAAGCTATTATTATTGACTACATTCTTGAACAAGGTTTAAAAATAAAGAATATGTCAGCCAACAGTATTGCTAAAGCAACATTCACTTCTGCCCCACTTTTAGTACGTATTGCCAAAAAATTAGGTTATTCCGGCTGGAACGCCTTTAAAGAAGATTTTATTGCAGAACTCGAATATTTATTTAAAGAACAAAAGGTCGATGCTAGTATTCCTTTTGTTGTTAGTGATGATATTATGACAATTTCTAATAATATCGGTCAACTTCAAATTGATGCGATTCAAGACACGATGTCCATGCTGAATCATGATGACTTACAAACGGCCTTACGTTATCTTCGAAATGCTAAAGAATTAGATCTCTATGGAGTTTCTAATAACCTTTTATTAGCAGAAGGATTTAGAAGTAAATTATTTTATATTCATCGTAATGTAAATATCTGTCGTCTGCCTGGTAATCCCAAGGTTCAAGCGGCAATGAGTGATGAAACCCATTGTGCTATTTTAATTTCATATTCTGGAGAAACAGAATTTATTATTGAGGTTGCTAAGGTATTGAAAAAGAAAGAAACTCCAATCATCGCGATTACCTGTATTGCAAATAATCGCCTTTCTAAAATTGCTGATGTAACATTACGAATTTCATCACGTGAAATGTTACATACAAAGATTGGAGATTTTGCAACAACAACATCGATTAAATACTTACTGGATACTCTTTATGCAGGAATTTTTTCATTTGATTATCAAAAAAATCTTGATTATAAAATTCAAATTGCTAAAGCTGTTGATGACCGTCACTCGGGTTATGAGTTTATTGATGAAGATGAATTTCCTCAATAAACTCATCAATTCAAAACCAAACAAAAAAACACCCCTTACGTGGGTGTTATTTTTATTTGGTAGCCTGTACGGGGTTCGAACCCGTGAATGCTAGGATGAGAACCTAGTGTGTTGACCGCTTCACCAACAGACCATGTAAATATTATAGCACTATTTATAAAAAAAAGACAATCATTATTCAAAACAATTTTTATCAATATAATTATTAGATGTTTTAGATAGTGTAGTGAATCTATGGCAAAATTATCTATACAGTTGAGTATATTTTAGACATGGACCCAGAAATATCAACATCAATAATTATAAAACTTATATTCATTATAATAAGTACCAACTTTAAAGCAATCAGAGCTAATAAAACAGTAATATATGCCACTTTTAAAAGCCTTTTTAATAGAAACAAAATTCCTGTAAAAAAGGCTTTTATGTATATTCAAAATACTATTTCAATTTAAGTATCAAATTATTTCATACTTAATAACTTAATGGCCAGATCGATTCTTTTAAGTGATTCATTTTTCCCTAAAATATGTGCAATTTCAACAGCTCCGCCCGGAGTAAATGACTTAAAAGTCAAAGCAACTCTGACAGGATACATAATCCGTCCATTCTTCACTTCTTTTTCTTGAGCTAAATTAATAAATAAATCATGTAACGCTAGATCATCATTAAAATTATCAAAAGTACTTAAAGCATCTCTAACCCAAATAAGAGCTTCTAATGAGTTTTCAGGATTTGTTTTCATCTTTTTATTTTTAAATAATGTTTCATCAGCATTACATGGTTCATTAATAAAATCAATCATCTCCGGTATTTCATTTAAATAGGAAATCCTCAATTGTAGTACTTGGCTCAGTTCTAATAAATCAACATCGCGTGTAATTATTTTTTGATAATACGGCATTGCTAGTTGATGAAAATTTTCTAACGTTAAATTTCGTAAATAAAGTCCATTCATCCACTTTAATTTATCGAGATCAAAAATTGCTGGTGCCTTTGATATTCTTTTAATATCAAAATTTTTAATCAGTTCGGATAAAGAAAAAATCTCTTCCTCACCTTCTGGAGCCCACCCTAATAAAGCAATATAATTAATGACTGCTTCATTTAGGTATCCTTGCTTAATTAAATCTTGATATGAAGCATCTCCATTGCGCTTTGATAGCTTATGCTGCTCATCTTTCATCACTGGCGGAACATGAATGTACGTTGGAATTTCCCAATTAAAAGTTTGATAAATTATATTATATTTCGGCGTACTAGCTAAATATTCATTTCCTCGTACTACATGGGTTATACTCATCAAATGATCATCGATGATATTAGCAAAATTGTATGTTGGATAACCATCACTCTTTAGTAACACCCCCTCATCTAAAGTATCATTATCGACAGTTATTTCTCCGTATACTTCATCATTAAAAGTTGTTTGCCCCTGCTTAATTGTTTGTCTGATAACATACGGTTTATTTTCTGACAATAGTTTCTCTATTTCTTCATCAGATAATTGATGACATGGATCTTTAAATATTTGATCCTCTTTATTACCCTTAACATTTTCTTGATTACAAAAACAGTAGTGAGCTCCATTCAGCTTAACAAGCTCATGAGCGTACTTTTGGTAAATTTCTAATCTTTGTGATTGAATATATGGTCCATATCCGCCATCTTTATCAGGTCCTTCATCATATTCAAGTCCAGTATCTGATAATGTTTGATAAATTACATCTATTGCCCCAGCTACTTCCCGGGCTTGATCTGTATCTTCAATCCTCAAAATAAAATCACCATCGTCTTTTTTAGCAATCAAATAACCATACAAAGCTGTTCGTAAGTTACCTATGTGCATATAACCAGTTGGACTAGGTGCAAATCTTGTTCTAATTTTCATAAATTTCATTCCATCCCCTTGTATTTTTTCCAATAAAGTTTTAAAATTATAAATGTCCACTAATTAGGGTATAGCCAAGCGGTAAGGCATCAGACTCTGAATCTGACATTTCCTTGGTTCGAATCCAAGTACCCTAGCCATGCATTTAAAAGTAGAGCTTTCTACTTTTTTTATTATATTCCTTTCTTATAAGTAAATCTATAAAAAACAAGTTGAATTAACATATGTTAACCAACTTGTTTTTATTAATTGCCTCCGGGACCATCTTGACGCTCGCGTTCATCAGGATAATATTTGGTATTATTATTTGTCCATTGATTATTACCAGCTGTTTTTACTGCTTCATTTGACTTATTTTGTTTTTTCTTATTCTTCACTATTATCACCCCATAATAGTTTGTCTCCAATAAATAAATTAATACTACATTTCTAACTTATTCATAACTTTCTAACTACTTATTGTTAAAAAGTATGTAGCTAAATATTTTTAAGCTTATAACATTATTGAAAATAATATTTATCTAAAATTTATAACTATAAAACTATCTTAACATACTCTAAATTTATTTTCTTTACCATCACGATCAGCTACAATACTTTCAATCGAATGTTCAACCATATCACTGACTGCTTGTTCTGTATAAAAGGCCATATGTGGAGTTAATAAAACATTGGGCATATCTCGTAATATAGATAATTCATGGTTTCCAATCACTTTGTATTTATAATCATTATAATATAATCCTAATTCATTTTCGATTACATCTAAAGCACAGGCAGCGATTTTACCGCTCTCTAACGCACTAATCAAATCACTGGTATCGATAATACTTCCACGAGCGGTATTAATTATAATGACACCATCCTTCATTTTTTCAATAGTTTCTCGACAAACAAGATGATACGTATCTTCTAAAGCCGGAACATGAAATGTTATGATATCGCTCTTAGTAATAATTTCTTCCATTGCCACATAATCTGCATATTTTCTTACTTCTTCTTTTTCAAATGGGTCATAAGCAAGTATCTGACAGCCAAAACCACTTAGATTTTTAATCACTTTTTGACCTATAGCACCTGTTCCTATCACCCCAACAACCATATTTTCAAGTTCTAATCCAATACTCCCGTTTAATGAATAATCAAATCCAATTGCTCGACGCATGATCATTTTCATTTTTCTTAAAGCCATTAACATTATCATTACTGTATAATTTGCAACGCTGGCAGTCGAATAGGTTACATTACTTACGATCATCTTATTCGCCTTAGCTGCTTTCAAGTCAATATGATCATAACCAATAGTTCTTGTTGAAATATGTTTTACACCTTGTTCATGCCAAATCTCAATAATTTCCTTAGTGATTGCTGTAGTAATAACACTTACCCCGTTACAACCTTTTGCTAAAACTGCATTTTCTTTATTTGGTGAATCATATATTTTAATTATTTCAACACAATAATGTTGTGAAAACTTTTCAAAATATTGTCCCTCATCAAATTCTCGATAATTATATACTGCAATTTTCATGTTTTACCCCCTATTATTTACAACTACTATAGTTTAGCACTTGCCTTAGAAGATGTAAACTCTTTGTCAACTGTCACTAGGATTAACATGAACATTACAATGTTTGACTGTTGGAAAATTATTTTCAATCAAATCATGCACTTGATGAGCAATAGCATGAGCATGACGTAAATTATCATTTCCATCAACCTGTACTTCTAAATCTACATATACTTTATTACCAAATAATCTTGTTTTCAAATCATCAATATTAATTATTTCACTTTGCTCCGTAATTAAAGAAATCAAATCCTCTTGAAATTCTCTACTACAGGCATGATCAATCATTTGATCAATCGCATCATTAAAAATCTCGATCGCTACCTTTAGAATAAAACCACAAATGAGAATACTAGCAATTGCATCTAAAATATAATATCCTAAATAAAAACCAATAACGCCGACTAAACTGCCAATTGAAGAAAAAGCATCACTTCGATGATGCCAGGCATCTGCTTTCATTGCATTTGAATTGATACGTTTTGCTTCAATAATCGTATACCAATACATCGCTTCCTTAGCCACAATCGATATTACAGCTATAACAATAGCTAACGATCCATATTTTAATTTAACATTACTTGGGTTAATAATTTCTATAATACCGCTATATCCTATCAACAACGCCGTTAAAAACAACATAACTGCAAGAATAATTGCTGCCACACATTCAAACCGTTCATGACCATATGGATGTTCTAAATCACTTTCTTTACTGGATAATTTTACGCCAACCATAACTACAACTGTACTTAAAACATCTGACGCAGTATGGATACCATCGGAAATAATTGCATTAGAAAAAGATATAAACCCAATTAAGATTTTAAAAAATGCTAAAATTAAATTTCCTAATAATGTAACTGTTGAAACACGCATTACCGTTTTTTGATACTCTTCCATATTATCACCTAAGTTATTATATGCAAAAAAAGTAATCTAGTGACCTAGATTACTCATCATTTTCCTTAAATTCTTTAATAATTGTTTTAGTCGAACTTGTCCCAATTCGTTCAACTCCCAAATTTATAAATTCATTAAAAGTTTTATAATCCCTAATCCCGCCTGCTGCTTTGACTTTACAAACACCATCTACAGTTTCTAACATTATTTTCACATCTTCGATCAAAGCTCCACTTGTTCCAAAGCCAGTAGAAGTCTTGATAAAATCCGGTTTAACTTCTTTAGCAATTTGTGCACATTTCCTGATTTCATCTTTTGTTAAATAACAATTTTCAAAAATTACTTTACTAATGATTCCTGCCTCACGGCAAATCTTAACAATTGTTTCCATCTCTTCCTTGATATAAGTAAAATCACCGTCTTTAACTTTAGCAAGATTTAAAACATAATCAATCTCGTCAGCACCATCTTTGATTGCCTCAATAGTTTCAAAAGCTTTGACTGCTATTGTTGTTTGACCTAAAGGAAAAGAAATAGCTGCGCCAACATGGATTGTGGTGTCTTTTAATAATTCTTTACAAAATTTAGTATAGTAAGAATTTATTGCGACCATCTTTACCTTTAATTCTTTTGCCTCATTACAAAAAGCTTGCATCGCTTCTTTTGACGCATATGGCTTTAATAATGTATGATCAATATACTGAGTAATTTCTTCTAATGTTCGTTGCATTTATATCCCGCCTTTCTATTTATCATAATTATACTACAAACCCTCTATTATGATAACGTATTTTTATTTAACAGGATAACGTATTACTGTTTTTAAATTTTCAGGTTTACATTTTCTTGGATCACTTAAATAAATTTCATGATGTCGGCGGACTTCATTGAGATCAATTTGTAATCCATGAGTTTCGATAAATTGATATATTTTTTCAATACTCGTATTTTCTTCATCATAACTGCCTAGATGCATAATTTGAACACATTTCCCTTCTTCAATAATTTCGTAATTTACTTTATCAAGATTTAAGTATGGTTTTTTTACTTTTAATAATTCTTTAGCATGTTCAAAAACTTCAAGTGTAACAAATTCAGGTAATCTAATCATTGATTTCCAATAAAATTTACTTTTATCACCGATTACTTTTTCAGTTGGTTTTTTATCCAGCCACCATAAGCCTTCCAAAGGGGGAACTACATATTCAAAATAGCCATCTATTTTATTATCCGTCATTTTGGACATTTTAATTGTAAAAGAAATACCATATAATAATTCTAGAGCCTCTTTATATTCAGCTGATGTATTAGGATTACCTTTACCATCAACTGTTACATACGTGATTTTATCTACATTAATCAACATTGGGGACCTTTTTGGTAAATATAAATCTTTATATTCTTTCTTATAATCTAATTTAGTCATATTAATTCCTCCAATATTTTCTCAAATTTTTTAACCGATAAAATTTCTCTTGTAATAAATTTATGATTATAAAACAAACTATATGTGGTAAAAAGAATTCCCGCATTTTTTGCTTCCTCACTACTATTTAATAGTTTTAATTTAATTATTAAACCTTTTTCTTGACAATACGCTTCAATCATCGGGGCATATTTAGCTGTAAAAGGACACTGATGACTATAATATAAAACTAATCCACCTTCCTCACAAGTCATTTCTTTAATCGTAAAACTTGGTTGAACTGCTTGAGAATCTAAACTTAAATACATTAATTCATATTTATCTAGACTCATTATTGAAATAAAACCATGCTTAATTAAAAATTTATAATCCATTACAAACGGCATTTTCCTTTTTGCAGAAATAACAGTTATTCCATGTTTCTTCTGTTTACGACAATCTTCAATACAAGCTTCCAACAATTTTTTAGCTAATCCCTGTCCTTGATATTTTCCAGATACCCAAAGACAATTAATATGCATAAGATCATCACCTACGATAGGTACCCAAGCTTCTTCAAGTGGTAAATATTCAATAAAACACTTTCCCCTTACATCCATCTTTTTAAAAATCAATCCGCATTTAAACTGTTCCTCAAGCCAAGCTTTTTTAGCTTTAACTTGGATATCATTATTACTAGAAATTGCACAACAAATATGCTCCTTCTCCAAATTATTTTGATCGACTGTGATTATTTCCATTTAACTCATCCTTTCTATAGAATCATTATAACAAAACAAACTTGACATCCTCTGTCAAGTTTGTTTATAAACAGCCTTAATTTTATTAATTTCTATAATTACCTTATCTTTAAGGTCTTGAGGTTCTATTACCTCAACTTTAGACCCAAATGAGAGAATAAAACTAATCAACCAGTAATCATCAGGGACAACACTACTTACTATATAATTTCCAGCAGTATCCTCACAGATTACACCATCACCGAATTCATCAAAAACAACACTCCCTATACTTTTATCAAATTTTAAAATCACTTTAATCCTCGGGGTATTCAAATTAGGAATTTTATTTATTTTTGGTGGTAAAGCAATTTCTTCAAGTTGAAAATAATTTGATGTCGTTAGTAATTCTATAATTCTTGTTAGCCGAAAAACACGATAGCTATTTTTTTGAAGACAATATCCTTGTAAATACCAAGTATTTGCTTTAAAAAACAGTTTATTTGGAAAAACACATCGCTGTGATTTCTCACCATAAGAATTAATATATTTAAATTTAATTTCCTTTTGTTCAAAAATAGCTTTTTTTATTGTTTCAAACTTTTCATTTTGACTATTGTTATGATGCCAAGTAGTAAAATCAACTTCAATCCAATCTAGTTTATTTTTATTAAATAACGCTGCCATCTTATCAATTAAGCCTGCTTCATCTCTATCTTGAAGCCTCTCTATACATTGAAGTGCCATTAAAATTTGATTCTGTTCATCATCACTGAATGTCATTTTATCCAAAACAAATTCACTATCTATATAAATTCCACCCTTAGCTCCTTGATTGGCATAAATTGGAAATCCAGCTACGATCAAGCGATCTAAATCACGATATATTGTCCGGGTTGAAACTTCAAAGTGTTCAGCCAATTCTTTAGCAGTAGTCTGCTTATGTTCGATCAGATAATAAATAGTTTCAAATAGTCGATTAATGGACATATTTAGTCGATCCAGCCAAAATGTTTACAGGCATTATAAATACCGTCTTTGTCACAATCATCTGTAATATATGCAGCTTTAGCTTTCAAAGCATCAATTGCATTTCCCATTGCGATACTAGTCCATTCATCAGTAAACATACTCAAATCATTTTTTTCATCACCAAAAACAACTACATCACTATAATCCCCATCAAAATGATCAACCATCATTTTGATTCCAACTGACTTATCGCCAGGTTCTACAAACAAGTATTCTTGATGAAAACGACACCAAGGCAGTTCCTTTAAAGTTTCCAGCTTTTCTTCCTCTGGAGCATAACAAGCCACATATACTTTATAAATTTTATCAAAGTCTTTTGGATCCAAACCTTCTTGAACTATGGTATCCATATAGATATCATGTGTAAAATCATAAAAGCGATTATCTGGTGCCAATCGTCTTGTCGCATTATCAGGTGAAATTGCCCAAATATATCCTTTTTCCTTACATTCATTAATTAAATTGATACATTTATCGTAATCTAAGGGTTTAATTTCTACTAATTTATTATGTATTGTAATTCCATTTCCACCGTCACTTACCATATTTTCAAACCCTAGTTCTTTCATATGTTCTACTGCCATCGCATAACTCCTTCCAGTAGCAATAGCAACAAAATGACCAGCCTCTTTTAATTTTGAAATAGCTATTTTAGTCGATTCTGGTACATATTGATTTCCTGGTGTCCCAACTGCCAAAGTACCATCAATATCAAAAAAGAAAAATTTACGTTTCATTATTAAAACCTCCAACTGTTTTATCCTATCATATTTTAATATAATTATTTTTTATTTACTGAATATGAAAAGATAAAAATTTACTCATCTGTTAGCTTGTCGCTTCCATTATAATTGCCAGTAATTTCAATTTCATTACCATCTGGATCTTTGATTGTAAAATACCAGTATGGCATATGGATATTGACAAATAACAGTTCAGATACAGCCCCTATCTTTAATTTTTTAATTCGTTCATATTCACTTATTAAATCCTCTACTTCAAAATTGAATATAACTGATGTATTTATTTTATCACTATTTTCATTTTTCAAAGTTGTCAAATATGAATGATTATAATGGCCACGATAATCGTTATTTACAAGAAAATCAATATCAAATTGTCGATTATATAATGATAATGAATTCCCACAATCAAATGTAGCCCACCGATCATCATTACAATATAATGGCTCTTGCTCCAATAAAAGCTGATAAAAAGCCAGTGACTTAGCAAAATCATTGACACTAATATATGTTGTTCCTAGCCTCATTTAGTGTTCTCCTCTATTTTAAATAAAACCATCTTTTTTATTAATTCTACTGGTAATTCTTGTTCAAACATAAATTGCACTGTATTTTTATTATTTGTCTTATAATTAGCTAATTCTGTTTTAAAAGCTTCTATTGTTTGCGGTGATGTATAGAAGCCAATATGTTTTTTATATGCTGCAAACTGGACTAGAAAACCGTCTTGAAAATATGTTGGTACACCCCATGATATTTTTTCTTGAGCTTCAGGCGCCGTTTCTTTAATTATTTTTCTTAACTTAATTAAATTTATTTGTATCTGTTGGTAAAAACTATTAATATATTCGTCTACTGTTATAGTCATCATCTTCTCCTTTATCTTAGAATAACTGAATTGAAATATCTCTCTTGAAACTCTGTTAAGGCTCTAATCTGTTCATCACTATAATCAACATTATGAGGAACAACAATCAATTTATCATCATTATCATTAGTCCGCTGGATAACTGCAATAACTACCCCACGATATCTTTCTACCGGCTCAAAGACACCAAGCAAATAAGCATCAAGTTCTTCTCCATCTCCGCTAACTGTGTTTTCAATGAAACCATAATTAAGAGGATATATGAAGCCGTATTGAGGATGCTGAGAACCTAATGGACGATCAATGAGAACCTCTACTTCTTGATACAAATAATCTCTACATAACATTGGTAAAACCTCCTAACTTTAAAAATTATATGTTATTTTCTGTATCTACGCAATCGCCATAATAAAAAAAGATGCCTAAGCATCTTTATTTAACCGGAATCACTGATCCATCACTATACGTATTGGTAATAAAATCTTTAATTTTTTGAGATTGTAATACTGCTACTAAAGCTTTGATTTTTTTATCATTTTCATGTCCCTTTTGACACGCCACGATATTAACATATGGATTACTTTCATCTGCTGATTCTAAAAGAATCGCATCTTTAGTTGGATTCAAGCCAGCATCAATTGCATAATTCCCATTGATTGCGATTAATGCACCTTCATCATTTTTATACGCATTAGTTAGCAATTCTGGTTTAATTTCCTTGAATTCCAAATTTAATCGATTAGTCTTAATATCTTCAATCGTGGCATCTTGCACTTTCACTTTATCATCTAATTCAATGATCCCTGCTTCATCTAAAATAGCTAGAATTCGTCCATGATCAGCAACAGAATTAGAAATAACAACAATATCATTTTTCTTTAATTCATTAATATTTTTAATTTGTTTTGAATAAAAACCAAATGGTTCAATATGCACTCCACCAGCATTAACTAGATCATATTTATTATCCTTAATATCATTTTCAAAAAATGGGACATGTTGGAAAAAGTTTGCATCTACATCACCATCATTTAAAGAGCGATTAAAAATATAATAGTCATCTAAAATTTTTATCTCTAGATCAATATCATAATCATCCTTTAAAATGTTCTTAGCTTCTTCCAAAATATCACCATGTGGCTTTGAGGTTGCAGCCACTAATAATGTTTTATCATCACGTTCTGTTTTTCCACCACATGCAGTTAGTGTAACTGCTAATAATAAACTAATAATTCCGATAAATAATTTTTTCATAATATTTCCCTACCTTTTATCTATTTTCCTTACAAAATAATCACCAATAAATTGAATAATAAAAACAATAACTAAAATTAAAAATGTGGCTGTATACATTACATAATTGTTAGTTCTTACAAACCCATATAGATATGCCAGATTCCCAAGACCACCAGCTCCTATGGCACCTGCCATTGCTGTATAACCAACTAATGAAATGGACATAACTGTAATCGAAGAAATCAAAGCTGGTTTAGCTTCTGGAATTAAAACCTTAGTAATGATTTGAACATTACTTGCCCCCATTGCTTTACTTGCTTCAATCGTTCCACCATCAACTTCATTTAAAGCAATCATGACCATCCGTCCATAAAATGGTGCACTTGATAAAATCAATGACGGTAATGCTGCCTTAGCACCTAACATTGAACCAACCAAAAATGTAGTCAATGGAATTAGCAAAAATACTAAAATAATATATGGTACCGCTCTAAATACATTAACGATCAAATTTAAAATTTTATTAACGATCAAATTAGGATACAGTCCATCATCTTGAGTTAAATATATAGCAATTCCCAAGACCATTCCAAGAATTACCGCAAAAATCAATGAAATCAATGTCATAAAGAGCGTTTCATTTAGAGCTGCTATCATCGCATTGATATCAATGTTTTCTAAAATACTTCGCATCTACATCACCTCCACTTTAGCTAAATATTTTTCAAATAAAGTTATTACTTTTTCATAATCACCGATTACTTGCAAAATCATAATCCCAAACGAACTATCGATAGTATTGCTTAAATTAGCTTCAATTACATTTATATCACTATCACATTCTCTAATTACTTTAGTCAAAATTGGCAAACGACTAACATTTTCATCAAACACTACTTTCAATAATCGTCCTTTAGAATAAATTTTCTTTAGAACAGTCTCATCAAATTCATTATGATTTTTTCCTTCTTGAATAAAACTTTTAGTTACTGAATGTTGCGGCGAAGTAAAAATCTCTTTAACAGTTCCTTCTTCGATAACTTTTCCTTCTGACATAACTGCAATATGATTACAGATCCTTTGGACTACTTCCATTTGATGTGTGATCATAATGATCGTAATATTTAATTTCTTATTTATTTTTAATAATAATTCTAAAATCGATTTTGTCGTATCGGGATCTAATGCACTAGTAGCCTCATCGCATAATAAGATTCTAGGATCATTAGCAAGAGCTCGCGCGATCCCCACCCGTTGCTTTTGTCCACCTGATAATTCGCTAGGATAAGCATTCTCACGACCTGTTAAACCAACTAGCTCTACTAGTTCTTGAACCTTTTGCTGACGAATCCTTTTATCTTTATTACCAGCAATTTCTAAAGCTAATTCAATATTTTCACTTACTGTTCGTGACCACAATAAATTAAAATGCTGAAAAATCATTCCTACTTTAGTTCTCAATTTTCTTAATTCTATTTGTGATAAATTCCCTAAATCTTGTCCATCAATAAATATTTTACCACTATCTTGTACCTCTAATTGGTTAATTAGACGCACTAATGTAGATTTACCAGCTCCGCTATAACCAATTATTCCATAAATATCGCCATCTTCGATAGTTAAAGAAACATCATCTACAGCAACTACTTCACGATCCTTTAATCGATAAACTTTACTAACGCGCTTAATTTCAATCATAAAATCCTCCTTAAAATATAAAAACTCGTCCTTTAAGCCAAAGGACGAGCATTGCCCGTGTTACCACCTTAATTCATTATTACCTCACAGCAATAACCTCTTCGAGTACAATCATACTCTAGTGCGCTAACGGGCACACCCGTCATAGGCTAAATATCGCCTACAAGACTCCAAGACCATCTTCATTCATTAACCCCTATCCTTTTCCACCATCCAAGGATTCTCTATAAAGTTCAAGTGAACTACTCTTCTTTTCATTGTCGTTGGCAATATATTAACTAAATCTATTTTAAAAGTCAAGAGTATTTTTTAATTATTTCCTACTTTTTTACTATGCATTATTTTCCTGTCTTTTTTATATCTAAATTTATTCCCATTTGTATCGACATTTATTCATTTTACTTGATTATCTATCAATAGTTCATATAATTATAAAAAAGGAGATGTTTATGAAAGAGCTTGAAAATAAAATTATTGAATTTGTTCAAAAACGTGGTTGGGATCAATTAGAACATCCCGAATGTCTAATTAAAAGTATTTCTATTGAAGCTGGGGAATTACTTGAATGTATTCAGTGGGATAATGATTACAAAACAGAAAATATTAGTGAAGAACTTGCCGATGTAATGATATATTGTTTTCAGCTGGCATACTCACTAAATCTTGATGTAAGTACAATTATTGAAAAAAAACTTATAAAAAATGCTGAAAAATATCCTGTTAAAGAATTTTAATCTTTAGCAGGTTTTTATTTTGCAAAGTTAGCTTGACATATATTGCAAAGCAAACTATACTTTAATTGTAAAGTGTACTTTGCAAAGATAGGAGTGTTATAATGAAAACTAAAATTCCTGAACTTAGAAAAGCCTATAAAATTTCTCAAGAAGAACTAGCAAGGTCTGTCGGGGTAACCCGACAGACAATTACTTCAATTGAAGTAGGCAAATACACAGCTTCATTAATTTTAGCTTATAAAATTGCAAAATATTTTAACTTGACAATTGAAGAAATATTTGATTTTGAGGAGGAACTAAATAATGGATAAAAGAATTGTTCTAGCACGTGAAGACTTGAAAAAAACTAATTACTGGATGATTACTTTAATGATATCTGCTTTAACTTTAATCATCTTGTCCTTAACTAATGTTTTAACTATTAATTCAAATAACGAACATTACATTGACTTTGTACATGGATATCAAACAGGACTTTCTTTTGCTTTATTTGTTTTTCCGTGCATTAATCTAATTTCTAACTTCTTTTTAGCTAAAAATGAAGTAAAGTTAATTGAAAAATATATAAATGATCATGATGAACGTAAATTATTTATTGCTGACAAGGTTGGGGGAAATTTTTCTTTTACCTTTGAGATTATTACAATGGCATTGGTTTCTGTGATTGCCCCACTCTACAGTTTTGACTTATTGCTTGGAATCGTAGCTTGTATTTTCATTATCATTATAATCCGAGGATGTTTATATTTATATTATAATCATAAATATTAATTACAAAATGTAATATATATTTGACATTTATTAAAATATACACTACTATTATCTTGAGGTGATGAGATGTCTAAAAATCTAAGGATAAAAGCAGCTCGAGCTGCACTGGATATGACCCAAAAAGATTTAGCAGATGCTGTTGGGGTATCACGTCAAACAATGAATGCGATTGAAAAAGGAGATTATAATCCAACAGTTAAACTTTGTATTAAAATTTGTAAAGTTTTAAATAAATCGTTGGATGAATTATTTTGGGAGGATATTCTTGATGAAGAAATTTAAGTCATTATTTAAATGCCGACTCGATGAACGACAATTGAAAATTAGAGGAAATATCTATTTTAAGAGTTTTTCAGTATTGAGTTTTATTATTATTGCAATATTTTTTATTAAAGAGATATTTAATATTGACCTAATGATTGGTGATTGGGAATATTTAATTGCTTTGTTCATTAGTATTACTTATTGTTTTATTTTAATGATCTACTATGAAATATATCCTCTAACAAAGGCCCGGTATCGTTTATTATTTATATTTTTTGGTCTTTATGGATTTGGTTTTTTTGGTTTATATCTATTTTTAATTATCAATGGAAAACCTTTAATCATAGACAATCAATTATCCGTATTAGGCTGTGAACTAATTTTCACTTCCTTTTACATCATTATCTTTATCACCTATGTAATCAAAGTAATTTATAACCATTATCATCAAGATGATGATAATTAATGGAGGGGAAGAACATGTTAAAAGTAGAAAACTTAACAAAGACATTTAAAAAAATTAATGCTGTTGAAAATGTATCTTTCGAAGTCAACGCTGGAGAAATTATCGGTCTATTAGGAGAAAATGGAGCCGGTAAAACAACAACATTAAGAATGGTAGCAACAATGTTAAAGCCAACTAGCGGTAACGCTTATATTGATAATTATAATATTATTGATAATCCTAGTAAAATTAGAGAACATATCGGTATTTTATTTGGTGGTGATGTTGCTTTATATGATCGTTTATCAGGACGAGAAAATATGACATATTTTGCTAAACTAAACGGGATGAGTGATCAAGAAGCTAAACAAGCAGTTGATCAAATTGCTCAAGATTTAGAAATGGTAGAATATATTGATCGTCCTGTTGGTAAGTATAGTCGGGGGATGAAACAGAAAGTATCATTAGCAAGAAGTATCATTCATCATCCTGATGTTATGTTATTTGATGAACCAACTACAGGATTAGATGTTTTATCAAGTAAATTAATTCATGACTTTATCTTAAAATGTAAGCAAGAAAATAAAGCTATTGTTTTTTCTAGTCATAATATGTATGAAACTGAAAAACTATGTGATCGCGTTATCATAATTCATAAAGGAAAAATTGTTGCCAGCGGCACGATTGAACAATTAAAAAAGGAATATCAACAAGATAATCTTGAGGATTTATTTATTGAATGTATTGGAGGTAATGATCATGAATAATATTATGACAATTGTAAAAAAAGAATTTAAAGATATTTTACGTGATCGTAAAACATTACTAATGACTTTCGTTATCCCAATCATAGTCATGCCCCTATTGTTTACCTTTATCTTTTCATCAATTGGCGATATGGCATCACCAAGCGAAGATAATAAATATAAAATTGTTTTAGAAACAAATAATCCGGAAATCACTGCTCTTTTTAAAGAAGCGGGTATTTACGAACTTGTTAATAGCAAAGACCCTATTAACGAAGCTTATGATGGGAAAATCGTAGCTTACATCATCGCTAATGATATTAATGAATCATTAACACAAGGAAGTACACCTGAAGTTGACCTATATTATGATACAACCTCGCAACGTGCAATGACTGCTATAAGTACTGTTCAAACAATGTTCAGTACTTATCAAAATAGTTATTTAGCATCATATTTAGAAGCAAATCATTTATCAAGTAAAGTTTTACAACCATTTACTTATAATGAACATGCTAAAGACGAAGAAGCTGATAGTATGTCCTTAATGATGCTAGGAATGTTAATTCCTATGATGATCATTGGTTATTCTGGTTCAGGAATCGTACCTATTGCAACCGATTTAGGTGCTGGTGAAAAAGAACGGGGAACTTTAGAACCATTACTTTCAACAAGTATTTCTAGAAGTTCTATTTTAATTGGTAAACTGATTGTCACTGCAACTTTTGGTAGCATTACTTCAATTTTATCAGCAGTCGGTTTACTGCTTGCTTTTAAATTTGGAATGAGTGATACGATGGCCATCACTATCGATTTATCACTTCAAAGCATGCTGTTAATCGTATTATTAGCAGTATTATATGTAATCTTTATTTCTGCAGTGATGTTATTAGTTTCAACATATGCTCGTTCTTTAAAAGAAGCTAATACGTATTTAACTCCTGTAACCCTTATTCCGGTGTTACTTTCAGTAATTACAATGTATATGGAGCCAAGTTCAGTTTCAATGGCGATGATGAATATCCCAATTCTCAATGTTGTAATCGTTATTAAAGAAATTATATTCAATCAATTAAATTATGTTCATCTATATATGACAATTGGCTGGTCAATCGTTTATGTAATTGTTTCAATGATTGCAGCTAAAATGATGTATGAAAAAGAAGAGGTAATCTTTAGAGCATAAAGAGCCGCTGCAGATAAACTGCAGCGGCTCTTTTTTAAATAAAACTATGTTCAATTTGCATAACCGTATAGTAATTAGGGTTAATTGCACGTAGTTTCGTATTGATTTCTTCTTTTAAAACTTTATGTTTAATTTCATCATTTGAAGGAATCATAACGTCAAAAATTAAATTTGTATGTGTTGGTCCAGTAACAATTCTAAAATCGTGAATACTGTATTCTTTGTTAATTCCTTTGACAACTCCTAAGACTACTTGTTTTAATTCATTTGTTAGAGCATCATTTGTGTCTACTGGATCCATATGAATCGTTGTCAGGATATGATATTTCTCCAACATTGAACGCTCAATCAAGTCCATCGCATCATGAACTGCCATAATATTATCATTACAATCAACTTCAACATGCAAAGTTAAAAATTTTCTACCCGGTCCATAATCGTGCATCATTAAATCATGGATTCCTAAAGCTTCTGGATAAGAAAGAATATATTCTTCGATTTCATTAATCAATTCCTTATCAGGTGCCATCCCCAATAAAGGATCAACAGTATCTTTAAAGATATCAATTCCTGCTTTTAAAACAATAATTGATACAACAGCTCCCATTATCCCATCTACTGGCAAATCAGTATAAAGGGATAAAATTAATGAAATTAAAGTCGCTGATGTCGCCATCACATCGTTTAAACTATCTTGACTGGCAGCCATTAAGGTAGCAGAATTAATATTTTTAGAAACCGTTCGATTAAACATTGCCATCCATAATTTAATTAAAATTGAAACAATTAAAATAACTACAGCTACGATTGTAAAAGTTACTTTTTCAGGAGCAATGATCTTAAAAATAGAATCTTTTAAAGCTTGAAAACCAACTAATAAAATTAAAAAAGCGATTATTAGACCAGCTACATATTCAATTCTACCATGACCATAAGGATGCTCTGAATCAGGATGACGATTAGCTAATTTAAAACCAAATAATGAAGCTAAATTACTACCAACATCTGAAAGGTTATTCAACCCGTCAGCCTGAATGGCAATACTATGAGTAATAGCCCCCATTGTAAGTTTAAAAATCACTAAAACAATATTGCAGGCAATCGAAACGATTGAACAAAGCATGCCATACTGTTCTCTTACTTTAGGGTTATTATAATCATTATAATTCTTAATGATTTTTTTAGATATAAATTTAAACATTAATCAATATGATAAATATAAATGTCTTGTTTATTAATCTCGATTAAATTAGCTTCTATTAGTTCATCTAGGTATTTAGCTACTTTTGCCTGATTTACCTCTTTATTTGCCATCGCTGCCAAAGTTTGAGCAATTACTGGATTATCTATTTTTAACAAAGCAATATTTTCTTGATTAAAAACAGGCTTTCTTAATAATGTATCTAGTAAAGCAGCATATGCTAGTTTTGTTTCTAAACGAATATTTCCAAATTTACTGCCTTGAAATAAAGCTTTTGGCAGATAATAAGTACTATCATCGACACTTTCTTTCAATGCTTTTAATGTTTCCTTGTTGTATAATTCCATATTTTTACCTCCAAATATATTATCCATTATACCATAAATGATTAATGATTATGATAATAAATTAAAAAGATTAGATTTTTGCTATCTAATCCTTTAAACGCCCTGTAAATGTACTAACATCCTCAAAGCCGATTTTAATTAAATTTTCTTTAACGTCATTGACATACTGACCAACTCGATCACTTGTATGACTATCTGTACCAATAGTAATAATACGACCTCCTAAATCATAATAACGTTGAACTTGTTCAAAATTTGGAAAGCCGCAAGTCTGATTAACTGCATATCCAGAAGTATTTACCTCAATCCCCTTATTTTTAATAATCAAATTTTTAAATATTTCATCAATTATATTCTGATATTTCTTATGTTCAACTTTTTTATCTTCATAAGGCCCGTATCGCATAATGTAATCTAAATGTCCTAAAACATTAAAACAGTCAAAATTTTTAACGCACCTTAGCGTTTCTTCAAAGAAAGCCTGATGAGCTTGCTCTTTATTTAGATTTTTAAAAAAATCCCCATAATAAAATTCAGTATGATCAATTACATGAATTGAGCCAATTACAAAATCAAAAGGATACTGGTTAATCAAATTATTAATCTCTAATTGATGATTCATATCTAGACCTATTTCAATGCCCCATTTTATTATAATTTTATCTGCAAATTCTTTTTTTAAAGCCATAATTGTTTGATAATAACCTTCGACATCTAGATCAAAAACATCAATTGGGTAATCGAAATCACGATGATCAGTAAAACAAATCTCATCTAGTCCCATTTTAATTGCTTGAATTACATGTTCACGCGGATCAGCCTCACTATCACCTGAAAATCTAGTGTGCATATGATAGTCAATGGAACGCATTTTAATAGTCTCCTTTAGTATGAAAATCTTTCTTATTTCCAGTTATTTTATGACGATCTTTTAACTTATTTTCAATATCGTCAAGTGTTACCCCTTGATTATTCATTAAAACAAAAACATGATAAAATAAATCACTGATTTCACCGATTAATTCTTCCTTATCATCATTTTTAGCCGCGATAATCGTTTCACTTGCTTCTTCACCTACTTTTTTACAAATTTTATCAACACCTTGATCTAATAAGTAATTAGTATATGATTTTTCAACTGGGTTTTGTTTCCGATTTTCAATTAGATTTGATAGACTTCTAAAAATATTAGTATTATCATAAGCCATTATTTCATTAAAGAAACAAGAGTACGCTCCAGTGTGACATGCTGCTCCAATTTGTTCAACAAAAATTAACAGTGTATCTAAATCACAATCTAAATACATCCCTTTAATATTTTGAAAATGACCTGATGTTTCACCTTTATGCCATAGTTCATTCCTACTTCTTGAAAAAAAACAAGTTTGATTTGTTTCTAACATTCTTTGATATGCTTCTTCGTTGACATAAGCTAACATCAAAACTTCATTTGTTTTATAGTCCTGAACAATAGCAGGAATCAACTCCATTTTTGTAAAATCTGGTTTCATTACATTGCTCTCCTTACATTTATATCATGTTTCCTTAATTCTTTACGAACATCTTCAACAGTTGCTTCGCCAAAATGAAATAATGAAGCCACTAAAGCGGCATCACAATTAGTTTGTTTAAAGACATCAACAATGTCTTGAATACTGCCACAACCACCACTGGCAATTACTGGGATATCAACAGCATTACATACAGCATTGATCATGTCGATATCATAACCTGCTTTAGTCCCATCTGCATCCATTGAAGTCAATAGAATTTCCCCAGCACCCAATTCTTCACATTTAGTTACCCATTCTATTAGATCAATTCCAGTATTTTCACGACCACCTTTTACATAAACGTCATAACCGTCATCATCACGTTTTTTAGCATCGATTGCAACGACTACACACTGTACCCCAAATTCATCAGCAGCCGCTTTTATTAAATCAGGGTTTGCAATAGCTGCCGAATTAACAGATACTTTATCTGCTCCACTAGCTAAGATCGTTCGAAAATCATCAAGCGTCCGGATTCCCCCGCCAACAGCTAGAGGAATCGTTAATTCACTAGCCCCGCGTTCAATAATATCTTTAATAATATCACGTTCTTCATAACTTGCAGTAATATCTAAAAACACTACTTCATCAGCACATTGCTGATCATAACGTTTAGCTAATTCAATGGGATCTCCAACATCTTTCAATTCTACAAAATTAATTCCTTTTACAACTTTACCATTTTTTATATCCAAACAAGGTATTATCCGTTTTGTAAGCATGTAATAACCTCCTTGAGATCTACTTTACCCTCATAATAAGCCTTACCAACAATACATGCATAATAGTTCTTACTAGCTACATCTTTAATATTTTGAGCATCTTTAATGCCCCCTGAAACAACAAAGTTAATAGTAGAAGTTCTAGCGATCTGTTCATACATATCAAAGTTAGGACCTTGTAATGTTCCATCTTTACTAATATCTGTAGCAACAATGTATTTAACCCCTAACTTCTCTAACTCTTTGATAAACTCCAAGTATGGCACGTTACTGATTTTTAACCAGCCTGAAGTTGAAACAAAGCCATCTTTAACATCAACTCCTACGACAATTTTTTCAGGACCATAGGTATTAATAGCACTTTTTAAAAACTCTGGATCATTAATTGCAGCAGTTCCTAAAATTACCCGATCTATTCCTACTTCATCTAAATATAAAGCAACTGTTTCAATATTTCTAATCCCCCCACCAAGTTCTACTTGCATTGAAGTATTTTGTTTTATTTTCTTAATTGTTTCAAGATTAATACATTCACCATCTTTAGCACCATCTAAATCAACAACATGAAGCAGCTTAGCACCCATTTTCTCAAAATTCTCAGCTAATTTTTCTGGTTCATTACTATATACTGTTTTTTGATTATAATCACCTTTAAACAATCTAACGGCTTGACCATCTTTTAAATCTATTGCTGGAATAACTAACATTCGATCATCTCCTTAAACGCTAATAATATTTTTTGTCCTACAGCTCCACTTTTTTCAGGATGGAACTGGCAACCAATCACATTGTCTTTAGCCGCAATTGCCGTTATATTTGTCTTACCATAATCACTATAAGCAATTAATTGTTCATTTGGGCATGTTGCCATAAAAGAATGAACAAAATAGACATCATCATTTTCATGAATATTTTTTAAAATTGGATGGTTTTGGTTGAAATGTAATTGATTCCAACCCATATGAGGAACCTTTTCATCAATATCCATAAAGACTACTTCTCCATCCAGGAAACCTAATCCTTTAGTTTCTTCAACTTCATACCCTTTTTCAAATAAAATTTGCATTCCCAAACAAATTCCCAAAATTGGTATTCCAGCATCTTTTCGTTCATTTAAAACATCAATTAAATCAAACTTTTTTAAATTATTCATAGCTACCGGAAAAGCCCCTACTCCAGGTAATACAATTGCTTTAGCTTGGCGAATAATATCTTTGTCACGAGTAATTACAGCTTCAATTCCGACCCTTTTTAAAGCGGAAATAACACTACTTAAATTACCAATATTGTAGTCAATGATTACTACCATCTAAATCCCCCCTTGATTTTTATAAGACTCCTTTTGATGAAACAACTTTATCTTTGTTAGCTTCATCAATACTAACCGCTTCTTTTAAAGCTCTTCCTAAACTTTTAAATATAGCTTCAACAATATGATGATTATTAGTTCCATACTGTTCATTAATATGTAAAGTAATCAGTGAATTAAATGCCAATGCCCGAAAAAATTCTTCCGTCATTTCTGTTTCAAATGTGCCAATTCTTTCACAAGTTAGATTAACATTATAAACTAAGAAAGGACGCCCACTAATATCTAAATTGGTTGTTACTAGCGTTTCATCCATCGGAATAGTAAAAGCTCCATATCTTTTAATCCCGAGTTTATTGCCAAGCGCTTCTTTTAAACAAGTTCCTAAAGCAATTCCAAGATCTTCTACTGTATGATGAGTATCAACTTCTAAGTCACCTTCGCATTTAACGATTAAATCAAAACCTCCATGAAAAGCAAATAGTGTTAACATATGATCAAAGAATCCGATTCCAGTACTAATTTCACTTTTACCTTCTCCATCTAAATCTAATTGCACAAGAATTTTCGTTTCTTTTGTTTCACGTTCAATCTTTCCAATTCTCATGACTATTCCTCCTCAAATCTTACTGCTACTGAATTTGCATGGGCATCTAAACCTTCACTTTTAGCAAATTTAATTACATCTTCCTTGAATTCGCCTAAGACATTTTTAGGATAATAGCTATAAGATGAATATTTAACAAAATCATATACCCCTAATGCCGAATAAAACTTAGCAGTTCCTCCAGTTGGTAGTACATGGTTAGTTCCACTCATATAATCGCCTAATGGTTCCGGTGAATATTCTCCTAAGAAAATAGAACCGGCATTTTTAATTTTTGGTAACATATTTACAGGATTATCTACTAATACTTCTAAATGTTCTGGTGCTAAATAGTTGGAAACATCAAATGCTTCATTCAAATTATCAACAATGATTGCTCCACCATAATTAACCAAGGATTCTTCGATAATATCTCTTCTTGATAAATAAGCCATTTGGCGAACTAATTCACCATTTACTTTAGCCACTAAATCACGACTTGTCGTAACTAATAAAGCACTAGCCAGTTTATCGTGTTCTGCCTGACTCATTAAATCAGCAGCAATATATTTAGGATTAGCGTTCTCATCTGCAATTACCAATACCTCACTTGGGCCTGCAACCATATCAATATCAACAAGTCCATAACTAAGTTTTTTAGCCGTCGCAACGAAAATATTTCCAGGACCTACGATTTTATCGGCTTTCTTTATTGTTTCAGTACCATGAGCAATGGCAGCCACCCCTTGAGCGCCACCAAATTTATAGATTGTATCGACCCCACTTACTTTTGCTGCAGCAATAATAATCGGATTAACTTTTCCATCTTCTTTTACCGGTGTAATAATTACTAAATCTTTAACTCCCGCTAACTTTGCTGGAACAGCATTCATTAATACTGTAGAAGGATAACTAGCGGTTCCCCCAGGAACATATAATGCCACCCGTTCAATTGGACGCACCATCTGTCCCATGATTACCCCATTATCTTTAAATAAAGACCATGATTTATCAATTTGATTTTTATGAAATTCAGTAATTTGTTCTTTAGTTCTTTCAAGGATACGTAGATAATCTGCATCTATTTGTTTTAATGCTTCTTCTTTTTCTATCTCACTAACGATTAAATCTTTTTCATCATTAATTTGATAACCATCAAATTTTAAACAATACTCATATAATGCTTTATTTCCACGTTCATTAATATCTTCAATAATTTTTAATACAGCCTCATTTACTTCCTTATTAACACTTTCCTTACGGCTGTCTAATTTAGTCGCTACCGCTTCTAAATTGCCTTTATAATCAACAATCTTTAACATTATTTTCCCTCCGTAACTGCTTCTAATTTATTAACTAAATTCATAATTTCATCTTTTTTAAACTTAAAACTAACTTTGTTGGCCACTAATCTAGTTGAAATATCACTAATTTTTTCAATCACTTCTAAGCCATTTGCTTTTAAAGTCGACCCCGTTTCTACAATATCCACAATTGCGTCACTGATTCCCACGATTGGTCCCAATTCTACAGATCCTTCTAATTTAATGATTTCAACATCTTCTTGTTTTGTTGCAAAATATTTTTTTGCTACTTTAGTATATTTACTTGCAATTTTTTTACGCCGTTCAAATTTCTTGTTACGATACTCTGGATAAGCCGCTACAGCAAAGTAACATTTACCTATATTTAAATCCAATAATTCATAATAATCTTCAAAATCAACATCGTCTAATGTATCTTTACCAACAAAACCAATATCGACAATTCCGTGTTCTAAGAAAGTTACTACATCATTGGCTTTACCAAAAATCATTTCAATTCCATCTTTTGTTGCAATTAATAATTCCCGATCCTTATTAAAAATTGGTTCCATATCAAATCCCGCTTCTTGTAACAACTTACAGACCTGCTTTTCAATTCTACCTTTAGTTATTGCTATTTTAATCATTATTGCCTTCCCCCTGCTTATCAATCGCTTTTAAAATATGATTCATATGGTAGCAAAATCCAATTGCACCAACATTTTTATTGAATCTTGGTAATAAGTCATCATATCTTCCCCCAGAAATGATTGGCTGCGCACTTTTATCACTATATCCTTTAATCATTAAGCCAGTGTAGTATTTCATTGTTGGCACCATTCCTAAATCAAAAATGATACTTTCTTTATTATCCAAAGAGTTATATAACTCTTTTAATCTTTCCAAAGCCTTTAACAATATTTCATCATTTATTCCTTTGATTGCAGTATCTAATAAAGTGATATCACCAAAAGCAGTCGGCAATTTTAATAATAGTTCATTTAACTGCCCATCAAATTCATTATCGGCAACAAACTTTTTCATTTCACTTATATCCCGATACTTCAATATTTCTGTTAATTCAACTGCCTTATCACCAACCAGTGTGCATAGGCGATTAAAAAAACGTGCTGAACCAATTTCTACAAGAATATTTTTTAATCCAAGATGTGGTAAAGACTCTTGAATCATGTTTAAACATTCTTTATCACCAGCAATTCCAGGCTTGTTGATCAACTCAACTCCACCTTGAAAAAACTCACTGGAACGTCCTTTATGCATAGTTTCCTTACGGTATACTTTACCAAAATAACAATAACGTGCTTCTTCATCACCATAATTGTTTGTTGAATAGAAACGTGCTAATGGAATTGTAAAATCACAGCGCATTGCAACATTTTTACCTTCATGATTAATGTACTGAAACATTTTTTCTTGTTCAAAACCACAATCTAATTGAGTATATAAGTCAACATACTCAAATGATGGCATTAACACTTCATTATAGTTATTCTTTGCAAAGATAGCTCTTAAACTATTTTCAATCTCTCGTAATTTCGATACATTAGTAATAATTGCGTCAATACTTTCTTCCGGTATTAAATACTTAAATTCTTCCATTTTATTTCCCCCTTTAGTTACAAAAAAACGAGTCATTACACTAATGACTCGCTAAAGTAATATTGTCATTAGATACACCCAAATAATATTTAACACAAAATGGGTTGTATCAATAAACTGATAAAACCCTAGGCAATCCAATGATGGTGATGTAATTGTAAATTTGTTGTTGTTTTCATAATTAACACCTCTCATTGTATACAATATATCATATCTAATGATAAATGAAAAGATAAAATTAATTAAAATTATAGATTTATCATAAAGTTTATTTATCTAACTTGTTAAAATCTTAAATTTTTATCTTCAACATTACCATTGCCATTTATAATCAAATATTTACCAAAATTCGTGAGTATTAGCAAATATTCGTTAAATATTAGCTAAAAAAGGCGAAATATTTTAGAAAAACATGAATCTTATTACCTAGTTTACTAAAAGAAAATAAATAATAACAATTCCCCTTTTACTAAAATCATTGTCTTTATATAATAGTTTTTGTCATTATTTGGAAGGAGAATAATATGAAACAATACTACATATATATTTTAGAAGAAGATGAAGAAATATCTGCTGAACTGATTGATCATTTATCAAACAATAATAACATTTGGATAGAAGCAGTCAATAATCTTCAGTCCACAAATCATAGTGAAGTTAAACTTGAACATGATATTACAACAATTCTAAAGCAGGTTGGCATTCCGGCTCACTTGAAAGGCTACATGTATTTAAGAACTGCTATTTTAATGGTATACTCTGATATCGAATTATTAGGTCAAATAACAAAAAGACTTTATCCAAATATTGCTCGCCAATACAGTACGACAGCCTCAAGAGTTGAAAAAGCAATTCGTCATGCAATTGAAAACAGTTGGAATCAAGGTGACAAAAGAAAAATTAATACCATTATTAGGGCCGTCCCAGATTCTCTTAAAGGAAAACCAACAAATTCTGAATTTATTGCTTTAATTGCAGATAAACTCAAAATAAAAAATCGTTATGCATTTGAAAGCAGATAAAAAGAAGTTTTATATGAACTTCTTTTTATAAATTACTCATTATATATTTTATATTCTGACAACAGTCGATCAGTTACCATTGAAATAAATTCTGAATTACAAGGTCGATGTTTAGCTCGATAACCAAACATTTTTTCTAACTCTACAAGATTACCGTTTGACCAAATAACCTTGATTATATGTCGGATTGATTGTTCCACCCGTGACGAAGTTGTAGAATACTCTCTTGCTACACTTGGGTATAATTCTTTTGTAATTTCTGTCAAAATTTCAATATCACTGCATGAACGTTTTATTGCTGAAACTAAATAACCAAATCCGTTTAAATGATTTGGTGCACCTATCGATAAAAATATTTCATATAGTCGTTTCATTATAAATATATTTTTATCTCTACTATTCTTTTCTATCATTTGATCCTTTGGTAAGATCACAATACTAAATTCCCTATTCATTTTTAATAACTTAGTGTCTAATACACTTATCTCCTCACTTTAAACTTTATCCCATATTGAATCTGTTTTTGAGCGCATTAAAGCCCTTATCCCGAGATAACCTTGTACTTCACTAAGAATTTATATCTTAATATATTTTTTATATCAAAATAATTCATTATACTCACTCCCCTCTCTTTATCCCAGGATTAGTATAACAAATTTAGGCCCTTTAAAATATAAAAATTATGTGTATTGATCAAATTTAGCTAAGCTTTTCACTTAGCCGTAATTGAGATACTATTTTTGAGTATGATCTCATCTGCATAAATTGCATTTGATATTTTTTTATAAATACTTTTATTATCTTCTTTTCTTCATCCATTAACGAAAGACCTGTTAATTTCAAAATTTTCGACCATTTTTTTTCATAATTTTTAACTACATAAAAAGCATTAGAACGTTCAATGGTTGGATATACCATCAAAAATTCTTCAAGTCTATGATTATAATATGAACGCAACAATTCAATTTGAGTTGTTACTAGTAACATTGACGAAGGAACCATACATTCTACAAAAAGCGCATGTGTTCTACCGCAATGTTTACACATCACTCGTTGAATTTGAATACATATTTTTCGCGTGGATGTTTTATAATACCTTTGATAATAGCCAATTTTAACTAGTTTACCATTGCTGCCACAGTCACATTCAAGCCCCTTCATATCAACCCGTATCAGTGCTTGATCATATGTTTCTTGTGTGAATTCCTTTTTTAAATATACTGTATCATTTGAAATTATAATCATTTTTAGCTCTCCCGTTTATACTTATATATTACGCTTAATCAGGTAATCAAATCAATAAATATTTTGCTATTATTTGATATACTAAAGATAAAAAACTACGTCTTACTAAACCATTTCCATTAAATACTTATATATGAAATTTAGTTCAAATAACGTAGTTTTATTTTATTTAGTTTCTTGAGGCGGAATATAAGTAACTAATTCTTCTATGTTACACTCAAGATAATAACATAGTTTACAAATAAGATTTGCATCGATCCTTTGAAAAGAATTTTTGCAATATCGATTAAAATTAGGTCGAGGTATATCCAATTCTTTGCATATTTTATTTTTGCTTATTCCTTTATTTTTTAAAATCTGCTCTATATTCATTATTATATGTCCATATTCATTCATTGAAATCACCTCTTTGAAATAAGTATAAATAATAAATTGCCTTTTAGTAATTATCTATATAGATATTTGCTATTTAGTAAGGTATTATATTGATGTAGCTATTTTTCCCAAAATTAATACTTATAACAAAGAAGGAGTAAAATTTATGTATATGTATGATTTTTTTAATTCATTAGACTTATTACAGCAGGTTCCCAATATTAATGATTTACCAAGAGGTAACTATCTATATTTTGGTATTTGTAAAAAAGATGAATTAATTCAAAGAGGTTATAAAGTTAGCTGTGACAAATTGTATCTAACCTATGTAAGATATGATGATTTATCTAATTTATCATACTATCCAATTGATAAGTTCTATAACTATATGAATCAGCTCACATCAAATCTAATTGATTTAAATGAGTTAGACAATAATGAACTTAAAGCTAGCTTATTTGAAGCAATATGGCTTATAAATGAGATTGCATATTTAGAAGAAATTCCTTTTTTTAATGCTAAATTAAACATTGAAGTTTCTACTTTATGTGACATGATCGATCATAATGGTGATGAATTTGATCACAGCATTGACTATTTTGATAATATTGGTTTATTGAAAAAAATTCATATTGCTCAAATTAGATATTTTATTTCACAGTATCTTCGTGCTAAATTGAAAATTAATAAAACTTATTCAAACATTGATTTAGCTAAATTTGATAGTTTCGTTTTAGATTCAATGAATCGATTTATTGAAGTCGCTCCAATTAAGTATAAAGTTGAAATTTATACTAATCTGGATAATCCTGAATTTGACAGTATTTTTGAACAAATCGTAGTTTTAAATGAGCGACAAAGTAACAAAACCTAGTCTTCTTTATTTCTGAATATACGTCATAAAAAAAATTCCCTTATTAGGGAAACTTGATTTAATTATACTTTTTAAATTATGGCTTTAACTATAAATGCTCCTATAACAACAATTATCAAAAATTGAAAAAATATACTAATTATATCTATCACTAACGAGGATTTAATCATTTTATGCAATTCTTTCATCAATGGTATCTCATATTTAAATGTAAATAATAAGTTTATTAGAACTATAATTAGATAGAAAACAATAAGTGTAGATTTATTACCATAAGAGAAATTCCCTGACAAATCAGCATGAATAATGACTGGTGATTCAATTGTTTGCCAATTTAGTAACAAGGCTATACCTAAAAGAGCAATAATGATCCAAGAAATAATCTTAATAATTTTCTTAATATTTACCATAGTTTCTCTCCTTTACAGCTTTTCAATAAGCGAATTATAACTCTTTTTCATTAATAATCTCTATTTGACAGCTAGCACATCTAAATACTTTAATTCGACAGCCTTTTATCAAATTTAATTTTGCTAAAATAACCTGCTGTTTATTTGGATGATTAATAATCCAGCTATTTTTTTCATTATCCAGAGTCCAACAAATATCATTTTTCCCCGAATAAATATAACCAAGGATCATCTCGCTAGCACAATATGGAGATTTCATTGATACTTTCTCAACTTTCATAATTATTTAAATAATCAATTTAAGTATACAATTTTTTATTCAAAAATAAAAATGATTAGATAAACTAACAGCTATTAGTTCTAATCATCTCTATTTTGATACCATAAAATTATCATTAAAACTAAAATATTATATACATCCAGCCACATGAAAATAGCAATATTTTTTTACTAAAATAAACTTATCTCATAATAAACATTAACTTATTCAATCTCGTATATATCATCAATATTTATTTTTACACCGTTTTCAAGCACTAATAAATTTTCATATTCGTTAATTTTTTTTAGGTGATTTATAATTGTAATGTATTGTCCACCCGATTTTTTTTGATCTGCTTCAAAATATGTTATTTTTATTAACGGTGCTTCAGTAAGATGCTTTAATAATTGTTGTAATCTGAAATTAATAATTGCTATACGATCTTCATCCAAGATTTTTCTTTGAGCTGTTAGTCGCTCAGTTTCCTTAATTGAGTCCTTATGCCCTGTCAGTGCAGCAAAAGGAGCAAATTGAGCTGCACGATCTTCTAATGACATCTGTGGATGCTTGATTGAAATATGATGTGGTAAATTAATAATATCTTGATAGTCATGAATGTTTTTTGTCATGCTTTATGCCCGCCTATTGTTTTATTACGTTCTCTCCCTGTTGCTCCTTCTGCTAAGTTCATCCCTTTTAAAACAGCATTCTTACCATATTTCTTTTTTAACTCCAAAGTTGTTTTTTGAAGTCTTTTTTCTTTCTCTAAATCACGTCTTTGTTTTTCTTCATCTTTCTTTTGTTGATCATAATCAGTAAATAGATCCATTTGTTGTATTGTCGGCTTTATTTTAATACTGCTTTCATCAATAATATGATTGGCAGAAATATTAAACCTTCTAATTGTTAAGAATCTTTTAACATGTTCTTCATACCATTTTAAAACTGCCAAGATAATTAATTTTGCTGATGCAGTATAACTATCAAGATTAATTGTTCCATGGGCATGCTTTGGAATCTTTCGCCCATATCTATCGGTAATTATTTCCTCGCGATAAAGACTACCCGTAGTTACATTTTCAATATCATATCCAATAGTAATAATAATTTGGTTTGTAACAAGCTTTTTATCAACTAAACTTAATGCTAATGCGTCCAGCATTTCTTTAAGTATCAATTTACCTTTTTCGAATGAATAAGGTGAACTCAAAACCTGTCCAATTCCAATGCTATTATTTTCTGGTTTATATGCCTTAATATGTTGCATTGTACAAGGTTCACATCCCCAAGCATGATCAATCAGCAATTCAGCGTTAATACCAAATATACTATAAAGAAGGTCTTCATTATAATATTCATCTTCACTGCCCACTGAACATTTGGCAATATCGCCCATTGTAAATAAACCTATTTTCTTTAATTTTTTTTCATAACCTCGTCCTATTCGCCAAAAATCTGTAATCGGCTGATGATGCCATAAATATTTTCGATATCGCATTTCATCTAGATAGGCAATCCGAACCCCATCTTCATCCGCTTTAACATGTTTAGCAACAATATCCATTGCCACTTTTGCGAGGTATAGGTTTGTTCCTATTCCTGCAGTAGCTGTTATGCCAATCGTTTCTAGAATATCTAATATTATCATTTTAGCAAATTCTCCAGGTGTTTTTCTTGAAGCTTTCAAATAACTAGTTGCATCAATAAAAACTTCGTCAATCGAATAGACGTGGAGATCCTCAGGTGATACATATTTCAAATAAATGTTATATATTCGTGTACTATATTCCATATACAAAGCCATTCTGGGTGATGCTGCTATATAGCTTAATTCTAAATAAGGATTTTTCTTTAGTTGAGAATCAAAATAAGATTTATCTATAAAATTTCTGTCGTTAATTGCTCTTTTTCTTTGAAAATTAACTTCTTTGACTTTTTGTATGACTTCAAACAATCTTGCTCGGCCTGAAATACCGTACTGTTTTAAAGATGGTGATACCGCTAAACAAATCGTCTTCTCTGTTTTACTAGTGTCAGCTACAACAAGATTAGTAGTTAAAGGATCTAAATTTCTTTCAATACATTCAACTGAAGCATAAAAAGATTTTAAATCAATCGCCATATATACATGTCCCGCTGCTTCCATTTTAACACTCCATTTCTAAAAAGAATCCACTGTTTATTCTACTATAGTTTGCCCTTTTTCACAAAGAAAAATCTATTATTATCAAATAATAAATTTTATTTTTAATCCTCACGCTAAGTATACAAAAAATAAGTTTATTAACTTATTAGCTCACTATATTGGAAACTCTCTTTATAGCAGCTATGTATTTATTGATATACAAATAGTATTTTAAAAGACAATATTATAAAGATGGTATTTTTTATGCAATATAATAATTATATTTATTTATAATATTTTTTTCTTAAATGATTTATTTATTATCAGACTAATAGTATTATATTAAATATACAAGAAGGAGGACAATATAAAAATGGATTATATTACTAAAGTATTTAATCAAGTAAAAGAAAAAAATGCTGATCAACCTGAATTTATTCAAGCAGTTGAAGAAGTATTAGAAAGCTTACGACCTGTAATCGAAGCTCATCCTGAATATGAAAAACAAGCTATTCTTGAAAGATTAGTAGAACCTGAAAGAACTTTAATGTTTAAAGTACCTTGGATGGATGATGATGGTCAAGTACAAGTAAACCGTGGATATCGTGTTCAATTCTCAAGTGCAATTGGACCATATAAAGGGGGATTAAGATTACATCCTAGTGTAAATCTTGGAATTATCAAATTCTTAGGATTTGAACAAATTTTCAAAAATGCATTAACTACACTACCTATCGGTGGTGGTAAAGGTGGATCTGATTTCGATCCACAAGGAAAATCTGATAACGAAATTATGCGTTTCTGCCAAAGCTTCATGACTGAATTATATCGTCATATTGGACCAGACGTAGATGTACCTGCTGGGGATATTGGTACAGGTGCCCGTGAAATTGGTTATATGTATGGTCAATATCGTCGTATTCGTGGTGCTTTTGAAAATGGTGTTTTAACTGGTAAGCCATTGCCATATGGAGGAAGTTTAATTCGTCCCGAAGCAACTGGATTTGGAGCATGCTACTATGGTAAAGAAGTATTAGAACATTTCAATGATTCTTATGAAGGAAAAACAATTGCTTGTTCTGGATATGGAAACGTAGCATGGGGTGTTTGTTTAAAAGCTCGTGAATTTGGAGCTAAAGTCGTATCAATTTCTGGACGTGATGGATATGTATATGATCCTGAAGGAATTACTACAGATGAAAAAATTGATTTCTTATGTAAAATTCGTGAATCAAATGATGTTAAACTAAAAGACTATGCTGAAAAATTCGGATGTGAATTCCACGCTGGTGAAAAACCTTGGGGATTAAAAGTAGATATGGCTTTCCCATGTGCTACACAAAATGAAATTGGTATAGAAGAAGCTAAACAATTAACTGCTAATGGTGTTAAATACATTATTGAAGGTGCTAATATGCCTACTACACCTGAAGCAATGGAATACTTTATTAGTAACGGTGGAACTCTAGGACCTGCAAAAGCTGCTAATGCTGGTGGGGTTGCAGTTTCTGCATTAGAAATGGCTCAAAACTCAATGCGTTATAATTGGACACGTGAAGAAGTTGATGCTAAATTAAAACAAATTATGAAAGACATTCACGATCATTCAAAAGCTGCGGCTGAAAAATACGGTCTTGGATATGATCTTGTAAAAGGTGCAAACATTGCCGGATTTGAAAAAGTTGTTGCAGCAATGATTTCTCAAGGAATTTATTAATAGATAAGATAAAAGCGCTAATCTTCTTGATTAACGCTTTTTTTATATTCTTCGATATTTTCCATTACTTCTTCATAAAATGACTCAGCATCTAAAATATAAAGTGTTGAAATACCTTTATGTTTTATCTTAACTTTGTGTTTGCTCACTAATTTTATTTCTTTAACATCTTTATAGTCTATCAAAGCTGGTAAGATTCCAATTCCTTTAAATTCATAAACTAGCATCGAATCATTAAATATCTTCATATTATATTTTGTTGTTAACATCATTAATACAACAAACGATAAGATTACACCAATAATCACTTTTGAACGATTATGATCTAGTGCAAAATAAACACACACACCGCCAATCACAAAGAAAAAGATAATTGAAAAAATTAACATTCTAAACTCTTTATATTTCATGAATCCACCTCTTATTAATATTCAATAGTATATCATAATCAAAAATAAAAACAACCCAAAGGTTGCTAATTTCAAATGGTGACCTGTACGGGATTCGAACCCGTGAATGCATGCGTGAAAGGCATGTGAGTTAACCGTTTCTCCAACAGGCCATGGCGCTTGAAGTAGGACTCGAACCTACGACCGATCGGTTAACAGCCGATTGCTCTACCAACTGAGCTATTCAAGCAACTTAGTGCCCTAATATAATATCATTATCCCTAGAATGATGCAACCCTTTTTATGAAAAAAATTTATTTTTTTATCAAAAAAGAAAAAAGTAGTAAAAATTCTACTTTTGACTAAGATATTTAGCATACATATTCTCTTCATTCATTTCATCAATCGAAATACCTTCCATCTTCATCTCTACCAGACTATCTTTTGTAGTCCTAGTATATTTAAGAACAATTCCAGTTTGTTTATCGACCAACATAGAAAAAGTGCTATCACTATTATAGAGACTATCATTTATTTTCCCCTCTACTCTATAAGTATCTCGATTAAGATATTTTTCTTCTCCCTTTATTTCATAATTATTATAAGCAGTACCTATTTGTCTGAGTGCAATATCTTCAGGTAATAAATATGGTGCTACATCGCCAAACAAATCATTAGCTACTCGACTAATATCCATATTTTCAACCCTTTCCTCAAGTGTCAAATCTTTATATTTAAATAAGCTATCATCTTTACTTACATCCTCAACTGTCATCATTTGCTTATTGATTAATTCATCTAAGTTATTATTTAGACTCACTAAATCCCCAACAAAAAAATACATTCTTTCACTATCTCTAAAAGTTACTTGGCTTTCTTCATTTTTTGAAGGAACTAAATAAATATATGACTGATATTCTGGAACATTAACTTGAAAAATATACTTGCTTTCACTTTTTTGTCCTTGATAGCTTAACGTTGAAAGCATTGTTCCACTAATTAAATTATAATGATCCACACTATTAGCCATCAACATTAATAAATCATGCTTCCCCTGATTATTATTCGCAAATATTTTATCGTTTTTATCAATTTCTCTTTTGCCATTTAGTTCTGCAATATTAATCGTTGTATCTCCTACTTCCTTTGTTACCTCTTCCCTACAGCCACTAATAACAAACATCATTGCCATCAATACTAGCACATATTTAGTCTTCATCACCATTCATCCTTTTTATTTTTATTTAATCATAACAATTATTAGAATTATGTAGAATTAATATTACCAACAACGATTCTTTACATACATATTTCAAGCAATATGTTATGATTAAATCAGAAGGTGATAAAATGAAATATCAACCATTAGAATCTAAAAGCGCCTTAAATAAAGTTAGTGGGCGATTTCCCTTTAAGTGGGATTTAAATATCTATCGCGGCTGTCAACATGGTTGTATTTATTGTTATGCTATTTACAGTCATAAATACCTTGACAACAATGATTATTTTGGCACGATCTATTATAAAGAGAATATTTTATCTTGTTTAGAAAAAGAATTATCATCACCTAAATGGAAACACGAATTAGTTAATATTGGGGGTGTTTGTGATAGTTATCAGCCTTTAGAAGAACAATTACAAATAATGCCAGAAATTTTAAAATTAATGATTAAGTATAAAACACCTATTATTATTTCTACCAAATCATCATTAATCCTTCGTGATATTGAACTAATCAATGAATTATCAAAAATAACCTATGTTAATATTGCTTGTACTATTATTACTGTTGATGATGACTTACGTAAAATCATCGAACCAGGAAGTTCACCCATTATTGAACGATTTAAAGTAATTGACCAAATCAAAAAGGAAACTAAAGCTCATGCTGGTATTCACATTATGCCAATTATCCCTTATCTCACTGATCAACCCGGAAATTTAAATGGATTATATAAAATGGCAAAAAAAGTAAACGCTGATTATGTGTTACCCGGTACTCTCTATTTACGAGGGCAAACTAAACCCTATTTCCTTAATTGTATAAAAAAATATAATTATGATTTATATCAAAAAATTGCTTCTCTATATTATCAAAAAAATGCTTTAAAAACTTATAAACCTAAAATCTATCAAACGATCTCAGAGCTACGAAAAATATATGACCTTCCCGCCCAAGCAAAAAGAAGTCCTAAAGATCAAAATCTTTAGGACTATTTATTATATCAGTTAGTTCTTTTACTAATTCATGTTCTCTTTATGCTGAATAATTATAACAATTTTCATCATTATAAGAAAAACATTGCTAAATTAATTTATTTTTTCCCAAAATAGCTTTACATTATTTCAAAACTATGTTATTTTTATATGGCACTGTTAAGTGTCTATGACCCGCTAGCTCAGCCGGTAGAGCATCTGACTTTTAATCAGAGGGTCAGGCGTTCGAATCGCCTGCGGGTCACCATTTGAAACACTAAGATGAACTTTTGTTCATCTTTTTTTATGGTTAATTCCAATTTAAAGAATCAATGAACTTATAAATGAATAAATAGAATATATAATCTACTTCTTCACATATTCTTCATGTAATTAAAAAATCAATCTATAATTAAATGTTTGAATTTATAAAATCAATTACAACTTTATATTACATTTATTAATTTTCTGCTTTCTTTTAAAATATGATGAAACGAAAAAGCGACAAATTGAATACAGTTTATCGCTTCATATATAGACATTCATAACTTTTCTAAATAATCAAATAAAGTTATTGAAATAAAATTATGGTGCCGGCAACTGGAATCTGTGTTTTATTTAAAATCTTCTAAAATCACACTCAATAATTTAAATTACTAATTATTATTGCTATTTATAGTACCAATATACAAATGTATAAATACTTCTACTACACCGGATATTATAGCATACACTTTTGTGTTTTGCAATATCCGCTTAAAATCATATATTTTTTTATTTTTCTCTTATAATTATATCTTTTTCTTCAAAATTTTTCAATTGATTTATTTTCTCTAAAAAATACACTATAACATTTTCCGATGTTACGGAATATGAGTTATAGATACTAGCTTGATTGTCAATTATTACTACAATTCTCTCTTTTGCCAGGAAATAGTCATTAACAATTTCACTAAAATTCATATTATTAATCATTTCCTCCATTCCCCACATTTCATTGGGCGGCACAAATATTTCTTGAAAGACAATTTACTTTATTATCTTATACTATTATAGTACTTAGAAAATTCTATTCTTTGGCAATACATGTTGTAAAAGATATAATTGATACAATAAGACTTAGAGATTTTTATATAAGAAAAGTAGAATCACAAAAAAACTTAGCCCAGATTCTAGCAGTCAGAGATAGTGCAATTATACATTTCGCAAAGGAACTTCATGAATTTTCTAATGTGAAATATTCCCCTCTAACCCTTTCCATGATTCAATATATAAATCTAAAAGTATACGATTCTTTCAAGACCACTGAACTTGCTAAACATTTTTTATGTCTGAAAGTGTCCTCGATTAATAGAAAAATTATATTATTTTCATATTGTTTAATTTTTTCTTCTGAAATACCTAGCTTATCACTTGACTTCTTTATACTAATATTTCCAAAAATTTACGTACAAATTCTATAACTTAACTAAATGTTATTTTCTCCTTTAGAATGAATTGCATTTAAAAATATCCTAGTCAATTTGACCAGGATATTTAGTAATGGTTTATTTTTCTATACTTAATTCTTCACCATTTGAAGCAATCACTTTCTTATACCAATCATAACTTCTCTTTTTGTAACGTTTTCCTGTTCCATGTCCATTATCGTCTAAATCTACATAAATGATTCCATAACGTTTAGACATTTGTCCAGTCCCATTTGACACAATGTCAATTGGTCCCCACATTGTATATCCAAATAAATTTACACCATTTTCAATAGCACGTTTCATAGCTTCGATATGGCCCTTCATGTATTGAATACGATATATATCATTAATTGTATGATTTTCTCCAACAGTATCAATTGCACCCAATCCATTTTCTGAAATGAACAGTGGTTTTTCATATCGACCCGCTAATTCCTGAAGTGCTAACATCAAACCATCTGGATCAATTGTCCAGCCCCAATCCGTTTTTGGAAGATAAGGATTCTCAATACCTTCTAATGTATTGGTATCAATAATCTTTTCTGCAGCTTCTGTTTCTTCCGCCGATACAACCCTGCTTCTATAATAACTAAATGTAATGAAATCTACTGGATATGATGCTATGATTTCTTCATCACCTTTTTCAAATTGTATTGTAATATTATTTTCTTCAAAATATTTCCATATGTAATCTGGATAATGACCTCTTACCTGAACATCTGAGAAGAAGAATTCTTTTCTTTTTTCCTTTTCTGCCGCAATAACATCTTCAGGCTTGCAAGTATATGGATAAATGGTTTTATATGCAATCATAGCTCCTACTTGCGCTTTTGATGCATGCTCATGAATATATTTAACAGCCAAAGCACTAGCTACAAATTGATGATGTGCCGCTTGATACATTCTTTGAAGTAAATTTTGGCTATCAGGATGAATACAAGCAGCATCCCAACAAATTGGCTTAACTGCAGCATTTCCTATTTCGTTAAAAGTTAACCAATAATCAACAACACCACCTAAATAATTTACAATTGTTCTTACAAACTTCATATAAAAATCGATAAATATACGATTGTCCCACCCCCCATAATTATCAACTAGGTATAATGGTGTTTCATAATGAGAGATTGTTACCATGACGTTCATTCCTAATCGATGACAATATTCAAACATATCTTTATAAAATTCAATCCCTTTCATATTTGGTTCATTTTCAACACCAGTTGGATAAATACGAGTCCAGTTGATCGACGTTCTAAAAATGTTGAAATTGGCATCAGACATTAATTTTAAATCCTCTTTGTATGTATGATAAAAATCAATTGCATTATGTGTTGGATAATAATCAGCATCACGTCTTATTCCACCAAAAAAACCTCTTGCTTTTATATCTGCAGTTGACATTTGTTTTCCGTCAGTTAAATATGCACCTTCGCATTGGTTAGCAGCGACTGCTCCTCCCCATAAGAAATGATTTGGAAAGCCAGTTGGAACTTTTTTATTTAATCTTTTACTCATCTTTTTTACCCTCTTTTCTCTTTTACTTCATACGTTGCTACTATTGTCTTTGCTTTTTTTACTTTACCTTTACAAACAAACTTTAAAGGAAACTTATTGTTTGGAAACAACATCATTGTAGTTAAATCTATACCATTATTTTTTAACTGATAATTATTAACAGATATGACTTTATCCCCTAATGAGACTCTTTGTCCCTCTTTAACATATTTTTTAAATCCTTGTCCTTTTAAGTTAATGGTATCTATTCCAATATGAACAAGTATTTCCAATCCATCATTATTTTCAATTCCAAATGCATGCAATGTAGGATACATCATTTTTATTACACCATCACATGGAGCAACAATACAATCACCATCTGGAATAATTGCTATACCATCTCCCATCATTCTTTGTGAAAAAACCTGATCTTTAACCTCACTTAAAGGAATGAGTTGCCCAGTAGTCACAGCAGCAATGCTATGATTAGGAAAATATTCTTTTTTTCTTTGAAAACAAAACATCATTTACTCACCTTTCTCTTTACCGTTATATAAGACAAGTGTAATAAAGAATGAAACAAGAAATGCTGCTGCAATTCCAGCGAGAATAGCGAAAATTGTTTGTTCAAAAATAACAACTCCCAATACACTTGAATATCCCATAGAGAATGCTTTTGCACCCATAATACCTGCTACACTACCACCTACAAATCCACCTAAAACTAACCCAATCATTGGTTTCTTTAATCGTAAATTAATACCGTATAATGCCGGCTCACTTACCCCTGACAAAAATGCTCCTACACCTGCGGAAATTGCAGTTGTACGCAAGTCACTATTTTTTGTTCTTAAAGCAACTGCCATACATGCTCCACCTTCAGCAACATTATGAATGATCCAACCTGGTCTAAATACATTGTCAAAACCAACACGTGCCAATAACTCTGTCATTGGTCCTACCATTAACATATTAACTCCCATCATAACCAGGAATGGGTGGGTTGCAGCAATAATACCAGGAGCCATGCCACCGGCATGTGCTTGTAACCATACAATTCCAGTAACAATCCAAGATCCAACCACTGAACCAGCTGGTCCTAACACAAGAACTGTAATTGGAAAACCAACCAAAAATATACACAATGGTGCAAATACAGATTTTAGCATACCGGGAATAATACGATAAAACCACTTTTCAAGATATGCGCACAAAATTGCTGCAAAAATACCTGGCAATAATGTATTTCCATATGTTCCTAAATGAACAGGTATACTAAACATTGAAATCGGCTCACCTGCTGCCATCAAAGAATTAAAATCTGGATACAATAATGCAGCTGCCATAGTAATAGCAAATGCTGGGTTTGATTTTAATACTTTTGAAGTTCCATATGCAACTAATATAGGCATAAAATAAAATGGAGTTAATGCCATATAATTAAATAATTGATATGTTGAACTTTTGTCCACTTCAGGAGCAAAAAACGATATTAAAGATAATACAACTCTTAACATCCCAGCCCCATAAACCACTGTGATAAATGGTGTCAATGCTTGTGACATAAAAGTAATCACTTTTTCAAAGTAATATTTTAAATTCCTTTTTTCATTTATAAAATCACCATCAAGATTCTCATTAATTGGTTCTTCAGTTTCTATAGCATATTTTGTTATAATTGCATCAAAAACCGGAAATAAATGTTCTCCTAAAATCACTTGATATTGCCCATTTCCAAACACAACTCCTAAAACACCTGGTAATTGTTTAATTTCTTCATCTTTTGCAGTATCTATATTTTTCAAATAAAAACGTAATCTTGTTACACAATGTGTCACCATTCTTACATTTTCTTCACCGCCAATATTTTTTATAATATTTGATGCTAATTCATCGTAATTAATTCTACTCATTTGCTAATCCCCCCTTATGACCTTTTCTTTCATATAGTCTTACGATATGAATCATTAAATAAATGCAATCTTCATCTCTACAATGATAATGAAAATGCTCTAAAACATATTTTGTGATTTCTTGAATGCATATTCTAACTTCTTTATACTTTGTATTTAACCGAACAAAAATAGAATTAAGTTCAAAATTTGTATTTTCAATTTGGTTACTGAGAATACTTCCTAAAAAGAATTTTAAATGAATGACAAACCTTGAATAAATAAATGTATCTTCATTCAATTGACTTCCTAAATAATTTTCAACTATTTTAATAATATCTGATACACCTTGCATGATTACTAATGCTTGATGGTTCGATTTATTCTCAGTAGCAGTTATTAAATGAAAAGCAATAGAGGTTGCTTCATCTTTTGGTAACTGAATGTCAAATTTTTCATTAATTAAATTAACTGCATATATTCCTATAAGATATTCTTCCTTATAAAATCTCTTGACTTCCTCATTCACAAGTTTAGAGGTCTGTAATCCTTGTTTGTATTGCATTATACTAAAGTTAATATGATCTGCTAAACCACTTAATAAATTCACATTAAATGTGATTCCAAGTTGATTTGAGGCATAATCAATTATTTTTTGGGCTATTTCTATAACATCGAATGGTACTTCTTCAAACAAAGTAAACATCCCATTGACTGTCTTACCAACTAAAACATATGTTTTCATGACTTCATGAGGATAAACAAACTCATTTTTATGTTTTTTAAATCCCAATCCCTTGCCTATTGCTATGACTTCTCGGCCGTTGAAGTCCTTAACAATCACAATATTATTATTAATAATACTTTTAACAACTAAAATTTGTTTATCTTCATATTTCATAGCTAACACCCCTTTCACCTTATAAAACAGAAAAAAGCAAATTCAAATACAGGTTAATTTTTCATATAACCCATACTAGAATTTGCCTTAATAACATAGATTAAGTAACAAGTCTATATAATTCTTCTATTTACAACTTAATATTATCGTAAGCGATTTCTTTTGTCAAGAAAATATTTTTTCAATTCACAAGTGAAAGGCTGTAAATCTCCTTTCCTTATAATTCGTTCTACTGTTCTAAACTGTTTTTCAAAAAATCCTCAAGAATAGATTTCAGATATTTCTCATCCGCCTTTTCTTTATTTTCCGAGTTTCCAGAAACCTTTATACTCTTTGAAATAACAATACTATCTTGTAACAATTTATCTTTGTATTATTTAAAAAATCACCATAGTTAGCTAATGATAATTTTTTTATTTCTACTTTCATCTCGGTATATTAAAGTTACTCATATAAAGGGTAATAAATCTAATATACCAACTCTCCTTTTCACCTGAATTATTTGGTATCATTCAGGTTATGATAAGATGTGTAATTGCGAATGTAGATTTGTATCATTTTCCTTATTGCTTCGACTTTTACGAAAGGATCTTACCACTTCTTCGTATCACGTTTATTATTAGTTGCATGAGTCTTTTGAATTCTAAACACACCAGTTTTTTGATACCTTTGAAGTGGATTCAATTTCACAATCACAAATCATTACGTTATCGTATACAATTAACAGTCGATATGAATCGTAAGAAGAACGTCCCCCAAATACACATTGGTCCCGTTTTTCCTGAATTTAATACACTATTCAATAACGAATATGCCATTACCTATTTAAATATCTTAAGAAAATATGATGATACTTCTATTTTATCTGAACTTGGTGATATTAGTAAATACCCAAACGCAGGAAAATTAAGTAAATTTGCAGGTGCGAATACTTATATAAGCGAATCTGGCGAATTCACAGCTGATAAAACAGCCATAACAAAAAAGAAATACAAATATCTAAGAACAACACTTTATAGAGTAGTAATACGCCATAACCCTGTATTTAGAGCTGTACAGGGTGATTAAAAATACAGGAAGTCAGAAGTCCCATAGTAGTCTGAGGTTGGGAAAGCCAACCGCATGAGTTGAAATACTCAAGGCAAAGGGGACTAGTCAGAATAATTTACAGATTTCACGAAAAAAATAACTAAAATTAGAAAACCCTCTGAAATGAAGGGTATCGAACTGCGAGGTGATAGCTTGTGCATATAAACGTAAAATTTTCAAATGAAACAGATTTAAAGAAATTACTGGATTTACTTTACGAAAAATCAAAAACAGGAAATGTATTTACAGGGTTTTTAGAAGAGGTAACAGACGAAATTGTCATTATAACGGCAATTCATAATATAAAATCTAACAAAGGTAGTAAAACTACCGGAGCAGATAAAATAAAAATGGATAAGTACCTGCAAACGCCAAAAGATGAAGTAATATACTTGGTCAAGAAATCAATATGTGATTACAAACCAAAACCTGTTAAACGAGTATATATCTACAAAGAAAATGGTAAAAAGCGATCTCTCGGGATACCAACAATCTTAGATAGGATTGTACAGGAGTGTATAAGGGTAATTATTGAACCAATATGCGGAGCAAGATTTTATCCACATAGTTATAGGTTCAGACCATATCGCTCACAAAAACACGCAATCAGAGATATTGTCAATGTAATCAATGCAAGCTATAAATCTAAAGACCAGCCAGTCTGGGCATTAGAGGGCGATATAAAAGGCTGTTTTGACAACATCAATCATAGAATATTGTTAAAGAAGCTTTTGGGTATAGGGGTTCATGACAAACGCATAATTCAAATTATCAAGGCTATGCTATCGGTCGGATACATTGAGTATGATATGTTAAAAAACGATGACAAAGGAACGCCGCAAGGTGGAATATTATCGCCGTTACTGGCAAATGTGTATCTTAATGATTTTGACTAGTATATAGGAAGAAAATACTATGAACCACATAAAAAATGTAAGTGCAAATGAAATGATTCAAGAGGATTAAAATGATCAGGAATAACTCCAAAGTACAATTTCAGAGATGCTGATGATTGAGTGATTTTGACATCATCTAAGAAAGAAGCGGAAAGACTGAAACGAGAATTAAGCAAGTACCTCAAGTATAAGCTGAAACTTGAATTGTCAGAGGAGAAAACCAAAGTAACACTTTGTTGGTAAGTCTTACCCGATATGAAAAGGTTAAGTAAGAAAATACAAAACCTTTGTAAAGAAATTAGAGATATAAGGAATTACTCAGCAGTAAATAGCAGAATCATACAAATACAATATATAAATTCGGTCATTATGGGAATTGCTGAATATATAAATATTGAGATAAGCTCCCATGCTTTCCATGTAATAAACCGAAGAGTAAACAATAGTGCGTTACCTACTTGGAAAAGAATGTATCCCGACAAATATAATGAATGGCAAATTTCTCTAAAGGACTTATCAAATCTACTACATAGGCACGAGGGGTATATTAGTAAGACGTTTGCTATACCTTACGAGGATATGTAGATAGGAATCACAATGGCATTTATTACTCATATTCGATATGAAGCTAAACCATTTAATCTGAAGATGACACCTTACACTCCAGAGGGCAGAATGATTTATGTAAATTACCGAAATAAAAATAAACCGCTTCCTAAAGATAGACCGTCAATCAACACGTACGGTATGGAGCAGGGGAAAAGGTAGAGATAACATCAAAACCTTTGGGAATTGTTTATAATTTAAAACTTATTTTGGGCTGTGGATTTGTTTTTTTTCACTGTGGCGTAGACCATTTTAAGGAGTATCGGACCACAGTTTTTTACTTACAGCTTTGATTAGTTAGATAACACTCGATGTTTCATTTCTCACAAGATTAAGCTCATGTAAAAACACTGTGTTCAAAGCCAGCCCAGATATCACATTCATAAGGAGGAAATTTATATGTATTATGTCGGCATTGATATTGCCAAATATAAACACGACTGTTTCATCTTCACTTCTGAAGGCGAAGTTGTGTTAGAATCCCAAAAAACAAAACAGGTCTAGAAGCAGCCGGTATTTATGGAAAGAATTTAAAACTCTTTCTATCATCTATTGGATATGACTTTGACGAATTGAGCCCTCTTCAAGTCAAACGTTTTACTAACGCTTTGTCCAATAGAAAAACCAAAACTGATAAAATTGACGCTTCCCAAATAGCACGATTCGTGTCAGCAGGTGCCTCTAGAACCTATGTATACTCATCATACCATACTGAAGCTTTAAAACAACTAACACGTGCTAGAAATTCATTAATCGACGAACGTAGTAAGCATCAAACAGTGCTTACGGGTATTCTCGATGTCGAGTTTCCTGAATTTAAAGGATTCTTTAATAATAAATTCACTGATACAGCGCTATATCTTTTAAATAAATATAAAACTGTAAAACGTATTAGTAAGTTATCTCATAACGACTGTGTATTACTGCACAATAAATCCAGAGTAATATCTACATCCAGATTTGAAGAATTAAGAGAATCAGCCAAGAATACATGCGGTCATCATTTTGACTACAACGATTCCTTAATCTCCGCAAATCTACAAATAATAAAATGTTTAAACAACGAAATAGATAAAATAGAAAAAGAAATCAATTCTATCATGTCTACAATTAACTCACCAGTAGTAAGCATACCAGGTATATCAGCTATATCCGCAGCTTCTATTATTGGTGAATTTGGAGATTTCTCCCGTTTCGATAATGCAAAACAACTGTGTGCTTTTTGCGGTGTAGAACCTTCTATTTACCAATCCGGTACTTCGTACCATGAAGGTAAAATGGTTAAACATGGCTCATCCAATCTAAGGCGAACCTTATTTAATGTAGTACCCTACATCATCATGCATAACGAAACATTTAAAACATTTTATGATAAAAAACGTAGCGAAGGGAAAGCATATAGAGTCGCACAGTCGCATGTAGTAAAGAAACTGCTGAGAGTAATATTTACTCTTGAGATGACCGGCAGTACCTTTGCCCCTTCAAAACTATACTAAATTGAACTAACTGAACACTTTTTAAAAAGTGCATTCTATGCGCTGTTTTCAGTGCGTCCAAAATTACCTTTTTAAAATTTCTTTAAAAATCTTTACTTCTTAATAGTTAGCTCCTAAACAAAAAACAAGACACAATTATACTAATGCGTAATCATATCTTGTTTTATTTGTATTTTAATTTTAAACGCAATAAGTTTATTATTTGTTTGCTTAGTTATAACAATTATTAACTCGTTAAACATATACATCAACCTCCTACTAGGGAAGCTTATTGGTAAAAAATGTTTTATTTGATATCAATAGGTTTCTCTTTTTTAATTTTAAAACTTTTTTATTCATCATTATGCTTGTGGTTTACAATTTGTTAAAAAATAATAATAGTTATTTCTATTCTTCAATGACTCCCTTGCATGAAACTATAGCACAATCATTTTTATTGTATTTACTATTAGGTTTACTTATAAAGTATTCGTATATATATTTTAAATAAAAAGAAAAGAGGATACCGACCGTAGTCAATCCCCTTCTCAACCTGGATTTATAAAATCATTTTATCGAGTAGAAGTCAATCTAAAATCTTTAAATAAAACTCATGGTTGAGAATACCTAACAAAAATAGTTTACAAGAATGCAATATTTTCAAAGCTTTCAAGCAAATGCACATAATTAAGCAATTCCTCATATGTATAACATTGACTTTTATTAGCTTGTTTTACAATTTCCTTATGTAAAGTGTTAATAAATTTTTTATATCTCGTTTTATTAACAAGATGTTTAATTACAATTAATAATGCAAATAAATCTTATCGCCCTTGAATTAGTTCGCCATTTTGTGTTTTGTTAAGTTTAAAATGGCTATGATATGGTATTATAGATATATTGATTACACCATGAACAAAATTAAAAAATAATTCATCATGTGCACATAGATTTCTTGCAACAACAAGTAACTGGAGATAAGTATGTAATTTTGAAGCTCTTTTATTTTGAACATTAACAGTAAAAATATATTTAGCAATATAGTCTTTATCACTCGGTTTCAATATTCCATATAAATTTCTAATTGATCCAAATGTAAAGACCTTCACAGCACCCCACAGTGGAATATATCCATGATTTCTTTTATAGTGGATTTATTCATCACTACTTATCCCATAATATTGAATAATTTCATAGGCAATTGTAAAACTCAAAAATGAAAAGGACCATTAGGTCCTTTTCGTGATTAGATTAGTTGTTTTCTTTTCTTCTTTTCATGAAGTAAAGAATTGATGATAATGAAAGTAATGAAGTTAAGGCAAATGGTAATACATTTACTTTGTCTCCTGTAGCAACATCTTCTTTTACAGATGGTGTTACTTGACCAGGTTTTGATAGATTAGTTTGACTTCCATCTTCAACTTTAATTTCATTCTTTTCTAATTTATTAATTGCATCATTTAAAGATGTAATTAAAACTTTTAATTCACTGTTTGACATATCTGCAGTTGCAGCTTTTCCAGCAGTGATTGCTTTTTGTAAGTTTTCATAACTTTCTGTTGTATAGTCTTTAGCTTCATATCCATTAGCTTTATTTAATAAATCTTGTAAGCTATCGTATGTATAAATATTTACTAAATCACTACAAGTATTTAATAAATCAGCGTATGCTTGATCAATGTCTTCTTGAGTTGGTTCAGATTCATCTAATACATCATTTGCATTTTCTAATGCATTTTCAAAATCTAACCATGAATCAGCTGTATAATCAGATGAAGTTAATACACTTACTGTATCTACTAATTCTTTTAATGTAGTTTTGTTAGCTTTTAAAATTAAACGCATTTTTGCATCATTTAACGTTTTAATCATAACTTCTACATCATTTGCATCTGGATTTTCACTATTTAATAATGCTTCAGCTTCTTCGATAATATCATTTAAGTTATCTACAGATACTTTAGAATAATCTTTTGTATCAATAGCTTTTGCTGCATCGATAGCATCTTTTAATCCTTCAGTATTTACAACAACAGTACCATCATGGAATTTGATTTCAGCTGCTGAAGCAAATCCACCAACTGATTCTAAGAATTGAATTCTTATTCCATCAACATCATAAGCTTGATCAAAGATGATTTGTTTTTCAGTTGCATCATTTTTAAGATTTCCAGTTGCAATTTGTGTCCATTCATTAGAACCTGCTTTTTTAGCAGTAATTGCATATTTAGTTAAGATACCATTAGAACCTGTTTGTCTTGGTAAATATGAAATTCCACTTACACTTGAAGTGTTTTTAAAGTTAAATTCTAAGATATGTTTAGTTGTTGTATCATTCCATGGTGAATGGAACATAGTTCCTGGATTTCCATCTAATGCTTTATCAATACTACTTGATGCATCTTGAGATGGTGATTTACCAGTAATTAGTGATGAATCAATGAAGTTTACATTAGTTGCATTAGATAATTTTAATGAAGCTAATGCATTAGCTAAAGCTAATTCATATCCATCTACTGTATCTTGCATAGATACAGGCAAATCATATTTAACATTGTTGATTGCAGCTTGTAACATAGCTACACTATCATCTGTATAGTTACTTAATGCAGTTTCATCAATTAATTTTAAGTATTTTTCTACTCTTGAATAATTAGCTTTTGTATATTCTACATCTTTTAATGCATTATTTAAGGCATTTAAAGCATTAGTGATTTCTTCTTGAGTAGGATTAAATTTATTTAATACTGCTTGTCCATTATTAATTAATGATTGTAAATTTGGATTTTTATCTACTAATTTAGAAGCAATAACTAAAGCGTTATCTAATTCCATAGTAGAATTATAAGTATCATTTACACCAACACGTACATCATCAACATATCCAACAAATGCATTTGTTTCACTACCAATTCTAGCAAGTGGTAACATTGTAGTTGCATGTAATGGTTTATAGTTTCCAGTTAAATCAGCCATTTCATTAGATGTTTTATCTTTAGCTGGATCAATAGTTGATACTAATTTTCCATTAACATATAATTCAGTAACATCTTTTCTATTTTTGAATTCTAATTCAACCCATTCATTTACTGGTAAGATGTAATTAAATGAATAATCATGGTTTTCTCTAGAGAAACCAACTTTACCTGTACCTTTTTGTACAGCTTTGATACTTCCATAATCTGATTCAAATAAAATTTGTTCATCATTAGAAGCACTTGTTCTTTTTACTTTAACACGTAAATCATTACCTAAACCAGCAGTTTCTAAACCAGTTGTTACATAACTTTCTTTACCAGTTAATTGTAAAGCTTGTTTACCATCAACAGTTTTAACTTCTGCATTTTTTAAATTATTAAATGTTTCATGTAAAATAACACCATCTTTATTTTCCACTTCATAACCGAAGTTTGTTCCTGGAGCATCTCCTAATTGTTTAGCAACACTTTCAGCACCAGCTAAATCTAAAGATTGTTTACCCCATAATTTAGCTGCAAATAATGGTAATCCTTTTACAATACGATCATAAATATCATATTCACTCATACCATTTTCTAAGTAGTCAGTCATATCATTCCATACTGCGAAGGCTCCACCTATCATTTGTTTATCACCTGCAGGTACAGTAACACCACCGATAGTATTGATATTTAAATTATACATTGTTCCATTATTTAAATAATCATAGTAATATCCAGCAGCTGGTACGATGTAGTAGTTTCCATCATTACAGTTAATTAAATCGAAACCTTCTTCATACATCTTATCCATATTTGCCCAACCAAAGTTCCATAAGTTCATTTGAACATCTTTGCTTGTAACTTCAACATCACCTTTGATAGATGATAAACTTCCCCAAATCCGAGCAGTTCTACCTGTATCTTGAACGTATTTTAACATATCATTACAGAATTTACGGTATGCAGTACCATCTGCACTGTATTCATCAGCACCAACATGTACTGTTGTTTGAGCATCAAATACTGGATCTTGACCTTCCATATATTCATCAAAGATTCCTTGTACGAATTCTACTGATTCATCATATTTTGTTGTTAAGTTTAAGTGATCATTTTGTCTACCGCTAGTACCATGTCTTAAATCAGGTCTAACTTTAGTAAGAGCTAATGAATGTGCTGGTGTATCAATTTCAGGTACGATATTTACACCATAATCTCTAGATTCTTTAATATAGTTTTTAAATTCTTCTTTTGTATACCAAACATCTTTAGCAGTTAAATCAGCTTTATTTAACCCACCATTTCCACCTTCTTTAACATCAGATTCAAGACGGAATGCAGAATAAGCATCAAAAACATTTTTATCATGTTTAGTATAATCTTCTAAAGGAATTAAGTTGTCATTTAAATGAATTTGTAAGTCATTCATCTTATACCATGACATTTCTTTAGTTAATTGTTTTAAGTAATCCATTGTAAATGTTTTACGACCAACATCTAAAATAAATCCTCTAACTTTATATAAAGGATAATCTCTTGCGATACCTTTATTAATATATTCATTACCGCCTTGTTTTAAAGATTGTAAAATAGTACGAGTTGCCCAGAAAGCACCAGTTGTTGTAAATGCTTCAACACTAATAGAATCTTGAATTTCAATGATGTTACCTTCATCTTGTAAACCTTTAGATTCATCAGTAGTTAATGCAAAATAAATATCTCCAGCTTTTACATCTTCTTTAGTTCCTTGAACAACTTTTAATGACCTACCAGTCATTTCTTTATAATCATCAGCTAAAGCTTGGGCAGTTTTCTTTAAACTACTATCTTTATAAACAACTTTACTTGATGATTGGATAGTATACTTACCAGTAAATCCTTTCCATTCTCTAAGTTCAGGTAATACTACTGGTGAAGCATTATCTCCTTCTTCTTTAGAATATTTTCCAGGAATTGTTTTTCTGATTTCTTTAAAAGTATAGTCTTTTGTTTTCTTATCAACCAATTTAAATGAAACAGATACTTCTGTATCAACGATTGGTTGATAAATTCTATAATCTGTATCTACAACTTGTTCATAATCAGTTCCATTATAAGTAATATCATAATCTTCACTACTTGGAATATTCACTTTTAAATGAGTATCTCCAGGTTTAACATCATCAATAGTGATTTTATCACCAATTTCAGAACTATCTTCTTTTAATTCACCACCATAAACCTCCATTTCATAAATAGAAATTGTATTCCATGTAACTCCACCATCAGGATCATCTGCTGTGAATGAATTAATTTTTAAACGTACATATCTTGCCTCAACAGCTTCATCTAATACAATACGTTCATTTTTATTTTTAGGTCTTGAAGTCGATGATTTTACTGTAGTCCAGTCAGAATCACTCATAGATGATGATAATTCATCAGCAACTTGAAGTTCATAACTTGTTGCCTTTCTATTTTCCCAGAAAACTTTTATAGTTTTCACAGTATATTTTTCACCTAAATCTGTATAAATCCAATGAGGACCATTTCCAATATCACTTCCCCAACGAGAATCTCTAGCTGATGCATTTCCATCGAAAGCATTAGATGCCTCTACACTAGGATCTTCTTCTGAACTTGCATATCCAGGTTTTTTTAATGCAACGTTTGCAGTAGGATCTTGAACTTTATGATCTGTTAAAGATACTTCAAATTCACGTGCAGATACTGAAGGATATCCAAATTGTTTAGTAACTTCAATTTTTACATAACGACCTGATACAGGTTCAGAAATCATTTCTGTAACATCTTTTTTTGTATTGTCTGTTCTTGTTACAACAGCATTACCAAAGTTATCTTTATCATCAGATACATAAATTTTATATGCGCTTGCATAAACTGTATCGCTTTCCCAAATAACACGGAATGTATTCATTGATTCAGTTTTTCCTAAATCTACATAAGCCCATTGAACTGGTCCCATTTCAGTAGACCAACGTGTACTTTCTTTACCATCTGTTAAATTAGCTTTATCTAAATTAGCTCCATGGTTTGCTGAAGCAGTAACTGGTTTATTTAAAGCTAAGTTTACATTTTTTTCTGTTTCATTGACGTTATAGATTTGGAATTCTCTAATTGTTACATTTTGATAAGCACCAATAACTTCTTTAACTGTTAATTTAACATATCTATAAGATACTTTTTCACCTAAAACAACACTGTGATCACTTGTAAAACCATCTGCTTTTGCATCTTCATGTAATAATGTGAAGTTTTGATTATCATTAGATCCTTCAATCTTAAATGATTTCATTTTTTGTCCAACTTCATAATAAATCATAAACTTATTAAATTCTGTTTTGTCTTTTAAATCAACTGTAATTGATTGAGCTGGTTTATAACCATCTGTTGACCACCATGTTTCTAAATTTCCATCAATTGCCATTGCTGCAGAACGAGTTGTATCGTTGTATTGTGCAGTCGCTGTTGCTGTTTTTCCTAAGCATAAGTTTGTAGGTTCTAATGCGTTAACTGCTTGAGGCATCATTAATAACGAAATAAGCATTATTGCTGTTAAAGCCCCACATAAAGTTTTATTAACTGTCTTTCTTTTCATAGTTTCCCTTCCTTTATTTGTTTTTCAATACATGATTACACCTGATTACGTATTTTTCCATTTCACCTCAACTTTCCAACAAAAAAGACCGAATGTAATATAGACACACTTAAAAAATGTATCTATATTACATTTGGTCTTGCCTGCTTAAAGTCACAATCCAAATTGATAACGGTTATATTATACTCATTTTTTCTATACATATCAATATATTTTATGCATTTTTTAAATATGTATACATAAATACATGAATTAATTGGTTTTAGAACTGATTATGAGATAATGACCAAGAAAAAGATAAACTTCTTAAAACATCAGGTAATAGATATAAAAATTGGACAAAAGTCATGTATTGCATCAATTATGAAAAATCCATAAAGATATGGGAAAATATTTTAATATATAAAAACACAATGATTATAATGGTAGAAGACCACATATAAGAGGCAGTGAATAACTACATATTCATATACTTGAAGATATATACAAAGCACTCATAGATATGAATATCAGCATTAACGAATTATATAGACAGATTTCAAATATAGAGAATAAAAAAACTCATAATGAGGATTTGGCTTTCCATTATTTGAGGGAGAGTGTAAATAATTTTGTGTAAACTGATCCTCCAATGGTAGAATGAAATTAACTACCCAAGGAGGATTTTTATTATGAGTAAAAAAGATATAGTTAAATATATAATTGATGAGTATGGTGTTACATCACCTACTGATATAACTAATGCTTTAAAAGACTTATTAGGTGAAACATTACAAGATATGTTGAACTCTGAATTTGATGAACATATGGGATATGACAAGTATGATCAAAATTATTTACACTCTCAAGAAAAACCGCCGCTATGGTTTTACCCATACACGGCGGATTACATAGTTTTTTGACAGCATTTACTGCTTCTTTATAAAAAACCTCTTTAATTTTCGCTATCTACAAATTCAAACAATTCTTCGACAGCCACATTGAATATTTTCGCTATATCCATAGCTAACTTTAAGGAAGGATTATATCTGCCATTTTCAAGGTGAACAATGGTTTCTCTCCTTGCACCAACCATCTCAGCGAGTTCACTTTGTTTATATCCTGCCTTTTCTCGGTATTCTTTGATTTTTGTAATGAGAGCCATATTACACCCCCTTGCTATCCATAACCACAAACATCACTGTTCTAATAATAGATAAAACCAAAATTGACAAAACAATCGTCCACCCAATAAATCCTGTATTAACGGCATTTGCATGACCGAGAATGGCAGCACCAAAAGCAACTACAACCATTACACCAACAAAAATTTTTAAACAAATTGAGTCACATCGTTTCAAGTTTTGTTCTGCCATTTCATCAACGCCTTCTTTCTTGTAATTCTTAATTCTCACATACTGAAACAAGAAAAAAGCAATGAGAACACAGCCAAGTACATACTGTGCTGTTAAATACCAGTCTTCCCAATCGGTTCTTGCCCACATCCAATAGTAGGATGTAAGAATGATGGCATAAACAATTTTAGTTCCGACAATTTCTTTTAAAGATACTTTTTTATTCATATTAGGTTCCTCTCATGTTATATATTTCGCACTTTAGATGTTATAAATATATCACCTTAACTTATGAATGTCAATAAGGTAAGTGAAATATTTCTAACTTTCACGTTTTCCTAAAGACAAAGCGGCAGAGATTTCTCCCTGCCGCTTTGCCTTATGCGTAAATGATTTCCGTGTTCACAATCTCCACAGCACAAGCTCGAATGTTATTCATTCTTCCAATCCATTCAAAAGCATTTTCAGCTTTTAACTGCTCTGTTACACCTTGCGCCTGTTTCATTTGTTCGATAAATGTTTCTAAACGTTCCAGTGCCTGTTTGTTGATGTCAGCAAAATAGCTGTTCAATTTGCCACTTATCAAGAGCGTTGTGTAAGTTACATTTTTATATTCTTTCAGATAGCGTTTGTGTTGCTGTCCCCATATACCGATAGGTCTTTCTTCTTCGGCTGATAAAATAGGACAAGGGATATAATAATCACCTTCAGTTCGTACCAAAGCTCGTTGCTTTCATCATAGATATACTTGTCCATTTATAAATCCTCCAGTTAATATATTCGCACATACATCACAATTTTCCGATTGCCACACTTTGTTATATCTTGTTATCAGATTTTCTTACCCTTGCTTTTTCCCTTATGAGGGAACAGGACAAGGGTAAAACAGTGTGAAATCATATAAAGGGATAAGGCGAACACATTGCGATAAATCCTTTATTTTCAAGGCTTTTGGAAGATTTTATTAAAACTCTATAATGGCTACTAAACAGCTAAGAAATCATCAAATTCAAACTAATATTTGAATATTTGGAAGAATTTTTAAACACAATGAGAATACATTCGCATTGTAAATATATGTTGC
>ENA-OWPN01000123-OWPN01000123.1-human-gut-metagenome-genome-assembly--contig:-NODE-123-length-137671-cov-7.726689_pt1 | contig 137671 bp, 108 predicted proteins | sample MGYA00248266_ERZ651850 | MGnify/ENA primary metagenome ERZ651850 (study PRJEB26924, sample SAMEA4378296) | human gut metagenome | biome: human gut; feature: human-associated habitat; material... | reverse complement strand
GTAAGCGTCAAATCCTGCGCTTACCTATAAATTAACGCCGCTAACAGATATCAGCGGCGTGGTTTTCTGCATTCAGCTGGTAACTCTTTTGCCCATGGCAATAAGTGGTTTAGCTTCGCAGTATCTATATTTCCTTTTTCGTCACAGAGTTTGGGAAGCTCTGTGAGTAAATGCTTAAAATAATAATAAGGTCTCAGGTTATTGAGCTTTGCGGTTTCCGAAATACTGTAGATGACAGCGCTTGCCTGCGCTCCCTGAATGGAATCGTGAAACATCCAGTTCTTTTTACCAATACAGAAAGTTCTGATTGAACGTTCACTTAGTTATTCTCATATGCGGATAAGCAAGTTTATACGCAGGATATTTTTATCCTCATCTTTTTAGAAAATACACTTAAATACAGTGGCTTTGTCATCAAAGATGAGGATAACATATTTTATCTGAGTCCGAAAATCCTTGCCAGTTCAGCTTCATTATCTGGCCAAAGTGGTTGTTCAGCGTTTAATTCTGGATTGCTGCGGTCCATGGCAGATTTAATCATCTCTAAGGATGGCTTGGCATAAATCCTTGTAGTCTGAGTGGATGCGTGTCCGAGGATTCTTGACACCAATTCAAGCTCCACATCACTTTGATAAAGATTTGTGGCTCTTGTCCTGCGGAACATATGGGGATGAACTTTAGCTGGCAGATCAGGATGCTCGGGGCGTATCTTTTCAGCATATTTGTTAATGATCCGCTTAACATTGCCTGATGACATCGGATTAGCCTGATTGTGAATACATGTATAAAACAGATAATCCGTAGCCGGTGCATCCTGATTATGAAAAAGCTTTATGTAATGCTCCAAGTGTTTTACCGTACCTTCAGAGATGGATACAATACGCTCTTTATCCCCTTTGCCATGAATCCTGAGATATGGTGTAGTGTTTTTAAGATTTACATCGGTTAGCTTTAGGACCAGCAGTTCACCCAGCCTTATTGCTGAATCGTACAGTAATACAAGAATGGTAGTATCGCGTATCTCAATCTTGCGGTTGCCGGGGGCTGAAAGGAGAGCTTTTAAGCATTCTTCTGATAACAGGGCTTTTTCCTTTTCTGGATTTTTCAGAAAAGGAACACGGGATACCATTAGTGCTGTCTGCTGTTGGGTAATGTCACCATCAGCAACATACCACATATACGACTTTATGGCTGCCAAACGCTGATTACAGGAAGATTTTTCATAACCCTCTTTCTGCAGATACTCCATAAATCCAAGAAGGAAGTCCCGCGAGCAGTCCTGGAAACCAAATGTCCTAAGGGACAACCCCAGCATCGAAATGTATTTACGAAATACAGTCAGTGCATCCCGGTACGCTTTTACTGTGTGGGGGCTGCGACTGCACTGCTTTGTGAGGTACTCATCAAGGAAATCCCTTGTTTTGGAGAAAAACAGCTTTTCAAAGTCTTTATTCTTCATGCTGCACCTCCGGAATCACGCGGGATGTGATGGTATCTTTACGCCGGATTGTATCAAACGCATCCTGAACCAGATGGTAATAATAATACGATTCCAGCGGTCCTTTATGACCCAGATAGCTGCTGAGATAAGGCATCATTACCCGGAGGCTGGCATCCGACTCCATCCAGAGATTTATCCTTTTAATTACAAAAGCATGGCGCAGGCAATGTACAGTTGGTTTTTTATCGCACGTCTGGGAAGCTTGTGTGAATCTCCAAAACTCGTTAAACTTCCGGTCAACCGATGTTTTCGGGATACATTTATCCGGATATTTGCCGGGAAAAAACCATCCATATGTGTCTGACCGTTCTTTTCCCAGCCATTGTTTGTATTCGATGCATAACTCGCAGACATCATCAGCGAGATAAACGATACGGTCCTTATTTCCCTTTGAGTGAATAATGGTCAGTGTCCTGCTGTCAGTATCCACATCTGCCAGCCTTAAGGTACAGGCCTCATTGTTCCGGAGACCGCAGCAGTATATTAGCCGGAACAACACCTTGTATTCGGCTGCGAGACGCTCAAAAGCCTTTACCCGCGCATCTGATTTGTATAGATCAACCTGTTTGAAAAATTCCCTGATATCCTCGTCAGACATTAGGTATGGAACTGTTTTCTCAGGTCTTGGCAGCTGTGCCGGTATGTAGCTCGGTATGCCTATGGTATTCAGATGAATGCAGAAACATCTAAGTGCCTGCAGCCGGTTTGACTGCGTGGTTTTTGATTCACTTAGTTGTTTTGCAGACCATGAATCATAGAGTTCCTTTGTGATTTCGGTTTTATCTGCCTGTCTGGCTTCGCAAAACTGGTCAAAGCGGAATAACCAGTACGCAGGATTGTCAAACATAAAGCCGGCTTCTCTACGGGACTGTATATAATCACTGATTAAATCGGCAAATATACTGGAATAATTGAAATCCTTATGCATGGAAGACACCTCCTTTTAAAGAGATGCCTACGGTACCCAGCGATATAGGGCACTGCCGCATCCGTTCCTCGTCCAGCGAAAGATATTTATGCACGGTGCTGTCCGTACTGTGTCCGAGCAAGTCAGCGATTAGCTCTGCTTTCGTGTTTCCTCTTAACAGATTTGTTGCAAACGTTCTCCGCAGCACATGGTATCTATTACTGTAAGCATTCGCCTGAGGCAGGAACCGTTTTAAGGCTTTTGCACATACGCAGCGGTGAAGCCCTTTGAAAGGCGCTTTGTGCCTGATAAATACATGTATGTCGGCACTTTCTGGTCTGCCGTCACGAAGATATCTGAACAGAATGTTGCCAGTTCTCACGGGCATAGGCAGTGCGATGTTTTTGCCGGTTTTCTCCTGCGTCAGACATATGCTCCGCCTTGTCCAATCGATGTTGTCAAAACGAAGTAACACTATGTCGCTGGCTCTGAAGCCCATAGTCAATCCGACACAGACAATGGCATAATCCCGCAGTTCTACAGGTGAAAGTGTATCACTATTGACAGACCATATATAGGCCATCTCTTCCGGAGACAGTGTCTGCACAATTACTGTCCGTGGAGCCGATATAGTCGGAAGGGCTTTATACAGATAGGGATTGCAGACCATGCCCTGCTCATAAAGATATATAAGGAAACACCTTATCCTGCAGTTATAGGCTGCTTTGCCCTCAGGTGTCGTATGCATATCTTTACGGTTAAAATCTTGTAAAGTGTCCGTAGTGATTTCGCAAAAATCATTTATCCCTTCTTCTTGCAGATACTGACAGAACCGGATGCAGCAGGAACGGTGCATGGTTATGGTTGATTTTTTCCATCCCTCACGCTCAAGCAGGGTAAGATAGGAACGGATGCTGTCACATGCCCAGACAGGAAGTCTGTTAACCGGAGGAACATAAGACGGGTCACCTGTATAGGTGGTAGTAATAAGGCAGGTTTTCAGATAGTGCAGGAACTGGCACAAGCTGCGCCTGTGCTGTTTCCAACCGGTACCCAGAAAAGGTTTCACATGATTGAACCATAACCACAGGTTTTCTTCGGTGCGGCTGAAAGAATGCATATCCAGAAAAATATAGCAAAGCGTCAGGATATGTCTTGTACTTTTGAGGACGGTTTTCTTATACCGGGCATTAGCCATTTCCTTAAGAAATGTCTCTATAATCGACCAGGAAATAAACGGCAATTCAGTTTGGTTTGACCCCGGCAATTCGGTATCAGGAATCTCCACTATCTGATGGATTAGCAGCTTGTTAAGGGCAAGCGAAAAACCCAGCGAGCATTTCCCGTGGTCGGAACTGTACCTTAAAAACCCCCGTATCAAATCTTCATATACATCTTTGGAGATGGAAGATTTGTGGTAATCATCCTTGTGAAAACTCAGCAATCCAGAATAATCAAGCTGGCTAATGCTTTGGAGTCCCTTATTTTGCAGGTATAATAAAAACCTTGCACAGGAGATGCGGTAACGTCCATCATCAGGATTGACTAACCCATTGTCCAGAAAATCATCCAGTTCAGCTTTCAATGTTTCTGACAGCAGGCAGTAGGCGGATTGCCTTACTCCCAAGTGATCTGGTGATATATGCCCTTTGGTATATACCTCTTCAAGCTGGTCAACGCAATGCTTCCAGCCGGTATGCTGCCGATAGTTCCAGCAAGCTTTGTTGTCATCGATCCATCGGTATGCGGCGTCCGAAGAATAAAATATTTTTTCTTCAGTCAGATGTTTTCGCAATGCCTTATAGCAGAGCCGATGCAGACTTATCACAGATGCACTGAAGTTCTTTGCAACAAGAAATTCAAGGATGACAGTTACATTTTTGTCGTATTGTTCCATGTGGAATCACCTCCATAAATTTGATGATTCCATTATCAAGGATAAGGCTGATTATTATCCATATCTTTTATTGAAAAATACTTTGATTTATGCTATCTTTGGCAAAAGATGAGGATAAAAATATCCTGCGTATAAACTTAGTTATTCTCATATGCGGATAACTAAGTGAGAATGCAATCCGCCCATTTGTTGTAGGACGTAAGGGATGGCTGTTCAGCGACACCCCGGCAGGAGCCGAAACGAGTGCGGTCATCTATACAATGGTAGAGAACGCGAAGGCAAATGGAGTAAACGTCTACCAATACCTAAAACTATTACTGGAGAAGCAGCCGAATAACCGAATGTCCGGTGAGGAATTGGAACGCTTTGCACCGTGGAATCCAGAGGTGAAAGCCCTTCTGGATTCCCGGGTTACCGATGAACCTGAAAATGGCTGAATTCTATGTGGAATATCAAGGTGCTTCGTCTGCTATGTGTAGCCGGGGTACTTTTTGATTTGGAAGTAAAAAACTACGGCCTACCATAAGAACTACCGTCCGAAATTTAGGCGCTTACCTTTGAATGTCCGGCTGTCATGCTGGTTGCCCGGACGTACTGTATAACCCAGAATTCAGCCATATTTATCGCAGGCAGTTTCTATTGTATAGGCAAAGACCTGTTTATGTTCTCCTTTATGAAACCAGCCGCTTTTTGAATCGGTTGTGCTGCATTTCATCGTCTTTTCTTCTCTCTGACTTCCGCTAGACGGGGCGATGTTGGGCCTATTATCTCAAAGAATGATAATGATAAAAAGGTATGTGCTATTGGCGCGTTTATGGAAATGGCATCGGTAACCAAATCAATAATGGCATAAAAGGATAGTAATAATATGCAGATTAGAAAAAAATCTGTAATATCTATGACAAAACCTACCTTCTTTTTCGCTTTTTCGTAATACAACTAGATATTTAGATATATCTATTTATTTCGTACATAAAATGACGCAACTCGTGTGTATTTTGTTGAATTGTTGTGTTTGTTGCTATAAAATGTAATTATAATTTTCTGACAATAACAGCAAACTTCAAAAAACAAGTAAAATATCAAAATTAAAATATAACTATACCATTCAAACCTCAACGACGACTCTTACGAAAGAAACTTCGAAAGAGTCGTTTTTTATTTTATCCCTAACTAAAGAAGAATCAGCAGGAAAGGTGAGTGATGAAACGTAAACGCTGAAATTATCAGGCTGGATGTTCAAACCAGAACCTATCGTTAGGCTATTGTTTTAGACTGGCATGGCAGCTTCTTTTTAATGGGGTATAAAAATGGTTGTGTGCCATCCTGCGTTGCAGGATAGAGGGGTTGATGATATTAGGCAATGTGCTCAATGTCAGAGCTTACTGCAAAGATATCACCAATTTCCCATGACACACGCAATGTGTTGGGATTGGTGCAGTATACATAAAGAAAAATGTATTTACTGTGCTGAACCAAAGAAATCTCCCTTCAGCTATGTAGCTAACTATACTAAACCAAACATTGTTTACCTATCATGCATTGCGGGATTTTATTTACCCAGGGCGCCGCCCTTCTATTTCAAAATATGAAACTGAAAATTTTGAAATGGAGGATATGTAATGAATGATAAGGAGACATATGTAATAAGAATGCATGGACAATTAATATCAGTGAGTGAGGATGTATACTATACATTTTACAGATTCAAACGATATGAATTGAATTTGGAAGAAAAAGATTCCCGAAATCAAAAGGTTCTTTTTAGTAATCTTGATACAGGAAAGATGACAGGGGAGGAAATGATACCGGATGAAAATATGGAGCCGGTAGAGGATGAAGCTGTTCGTAACATCATGATAGAGAAACTAAAACAGGCTATCGTGGGACTGCGTCCAGCGGAGCGTGAAATACTGGATTTGATATATTTTCAGGGGTTTTCAGAGCGGCAGGCAGGCGCTTTGCTGAAAATAAATCAATCTGTCGTAAATAAGAAAAAATTGCGGGCATTGAAAAAAATGCGGTTTTTCATGGAACATAATTACTAAATAAATATGTGCAATTTTAATGAAAAATAAAAAAATATGTTTTAAGGGGCTATCAAAAGGGGGTTGGATACGGATAAGTAATGAGGGGTATTTTTTAGGACTCACCAGTACTTTGAAAATTTCATATCCAGCCAACCAGTTACGTTGGCTATCCGGACGCGAGGAACGGAAGCGACATGAGGGGAGCGCAATGACTGCCTGCGGAATATAGATTCTGTCAAAAGCCTGTAATAAGTTTTTTGTGGCGTAAGGTAAGAGCGGCAAATTCCTGTCTCAAAATCAGTCCATAGCGGATTGAATCGCCATGACCCCGGATAGCTCATAATGATACTTCCGTCCAGTCACAGCCCCCTTGGCCGGGGACCACGCAATGAGGGCGGCCGCCAGAGAACCTGGCGGAGGTGGGATTCCTATGATGCCTGTCAGCTGCAGGCAGACGGGTTGGCTGCCCTGTCCAGATGCAATGTCTGGACAAGCTTCGGGAAGTAGTGTCGAATAGAAGCAACGAACAAAGTTGGAAAGAAGGTGATTTCAATGCCAGACCATGCAGCCGCCGGTTTAAATCGGCTGCATGGATGTGGCATTGAGCAGGGAGGAAGAGAGTACGGAGTAGATTAAGTCACAAACATCATAAGGGAAAAAGCAGAAGAAAGGGGGTATGAATGATGTATAGAGGTGATATGTATTATGCAGATTTAAGCCCGGTAGTAGGATGTGAACAGGGAGGGGTACGCCCGGTACTTATCATCCAAAATAATGTTGGGAACCGTTACAGTCCCACCGTTATTGTTGCTGCTATCACAAGCCGGATGGACAAGCATCCATTGCCAACCCATGTGGCAATCAGCCGGAAATATGGTTTGCAGAAAAATTCGATGATTCTGCTGGAGCAGGTCCGTACCATTGATAAATCGAGATTGAAGGAGTACATAGGACACCTGGATGACAGGGATATGAGAGCAGTTAATATATCTTTGAAAATCAGTTTGGATGTGGAACCGGAATTTGACCGGATATTTCTGGATGAAAGACAAAAACAGCGTATCGCAATGATGTAAATCAAATGAAAGAAATCAACTTATATAAAACGGCATGGTTTTGACTTTATATGGCACGATTAAATATGACCCTTTATTTAAGTAGGACCCAGAATAGAATTTGCTTATAGCTTAAAAATGAAGCTGCGCCAGATTGGAACAGCTTCGTGAGGTGTAATAGGACATACCAATATTTTCATAACATAAAGTGACTGGTATTTATCGAAGGGAGAGCGTGAGTGAAAAGGAACTGTGTCCAGAATGTTATTGTCCATCTTCCTGACAATATGGATTTTCACGCACTTTCCGATAAAATCAATGAGTTCCATTTAGAGGTGGTGGAACGCAGGCTAAACAGTTCTAATCTAACGACCGATGAAAAAATAGCCGTCATTGATAAAGTACTGGATAACCTAAAATCACGTGAGTTTGATGGAATCATCAAATAAGTGTTTGTGAAGCCGCCATATATTGTAAGGCGGCTTTGCTTGCTTTTGTTCCCAGCTGCGAAGAGTAAGAAGTTTTACGCCCATAAGCTGTGCAAGCTCCTGTTGTGTGGCATGGTTCTCTTTACGATAGGCCTTCAGTTTTAAAGCCCAATCACCAAAGTCATATATTGGTACAGTTAATTCGGCTGTTTCTTCATTGTCAGCGCCGAGGAACAATTTTGTTTCCCTTTGTATGGTGGCGGAAACCTTCCGTTGCAGGGCACAAAGTTATTGGTTATCATGGCGATGAGCCGTTCCCTGGGGGAATCAATGATACGGCAGCCCACGATGCCCGCCGCGTTGCACCCGAATCCCATACACATGGTCAAAGCCTGTTTGCCGCAGGCATGGCAGCTCTTAAAGGGTTTATCCAGATTATAGGCAATCCTGGGAAGGTAACCCGAATCCTCCAGCAGGGTAAACAGGGGGAAGAAGATAGCCATAGGCGGCAGCATGACCGAGACAACCCAGGCCAGGACACGGTAAACGCCCAGTATCAGCAGACCGTGAAGCCATTGGGGCGCGCCCATGGCCATGAAGGCTTTGGTGAGCTGGTCCTGGAGACGGAACAGGGCATCCGCCAGCATCTGGGAGGGGTAATTGGCTCCTGTGATGGTCAGCCAGAATACCACGGCCAGCATGCCTATCATGACAGGATAGCCTGTGAACCGGCTGGTCAGAATCTTATCCAGTTTCCGGTCCCCTTCGTTGTAGCCGCTTTTGTGGAACTGGACCGTATCACGGCATATTTTTTCCGCTGACGCCACCAGGGCAGCCACAATGCGGTCTTTCAGGATTTCATTGGTAATGCCGTATTTGACCAGATGTTCCCTGGCCTGCGACAGGGCAAGGTTTACCTCGGGTACATCCAGTATGTCCTCACCTAGATATTCCCTTAATTCCTTCATGAGGGACGGGTCACTGTCCAGGAGCTTTAAGGTAAGCCAGCGGGAATTGACCTTTCCCTCCACCCTGTCCTTTACAGCAGGCTCCGCCATGGCAATGGCCTGTTCAATGATAGGAGAGTACTCCACCTGATAGGGGGAGGCGGTCCGGGTACCTTCCACCAGGTCATCCAGCTGTTTCATCAGCTGGTCAAGGCTCCGCTTCTTTCTGGCAATTGTGCCGGCCACCGGTACGCCCAGCTTTTCAGACAGTCCCTTCAGGTCGATGGTAATATTCTTGCGGACAGCTTCATCCATCAGGTTTACACATACCAGGACGCGGTCCGATATTTCCATGGTCTGCAGCACCAGGTTTAAGTTGCGCTCCAGACAGGTGGCGTCACATACAACCACAACCCCGTCGCTTCCGCCAAAACAGATGAAGTTGCGGGCCACTTCCTCCTCGGCGGAGTGGGCCATAAGGGAATAGGTGCCGGGAATGTCCACCAGCACATAGCTGTGTTCCTTTGTCTTACAGTAGCCCTGGGCATTGGTCACGGTTTTTCCCGGCCAGTTCCCGGTATGCTGGTTCATTCCTGTGAGATTGTTGAAAAGGGTGCTTTTACCTACGTTGGGGTTGCCTGCTATGGCGATTATTTTATCGTCAGGTGTCTGTTTTTTTATCTCCAGTCCGGAATCCACAGCTCCCATTCCGACGGATTGTTTGGTCAGACCCATTTTAATACTCCTTTTTTCTTTTTTTATATTAGGCAATTCTGCATCTGACCGGAATCAGATGATGTTTCTTAAATCCGCAGTTTTTGGGGGCGGCTCACAGGCTGGTGCTGGTGCAGCCCTCCATTGCTTCCTGCTGGCTGAAGCCAGTGCAGGGCTGGACCAGAATCCCGCGGCAGTCCTCTGAACGGATGGCGATGACAGCACCCCGGATCAGGTAGGCGCATGGGTCGCCCAGAGGGCTTTGCCCCAGGCATTCCACCTCCGTGTTTTCCACCAGGCCGATATCCAGGAGACGTCTGCGGATGCTGCCTGTGGAAGTAAGCTCTTTTACCCGCGCCCGGTTCCCGGGTTTTATATCGTTCAAACTTAGAAATTCTTTCATAATTACAATACCTCGCAATAGATTTAGGATAGGGAAACTTTTTCTTACTCATATAGTATTGCAGGAGGGACACTTTGGTTACTGAAAAAGATGGATTCTATACCATGAAAGGATATGAGCGCTCCGGTTCCGAGGAAATGACCTCATCCATGGAGGATTATCTGGAGATGGTGTGCAGAATGGAGGAAGAGGGGGAACCCATCCGTGTCAGCTCCCTGGCTGCCAGCCTTCATGTAAGACCCTCATCCGCCTCAAAGATGCTGGATAATCTGAGAAAAGCCGGGTATATTGATTTTAAAAAGTACGGCTCCATCATGGTGACGGATAAGGGATACCAGGAGGGCAGATACCTTCTGCACAGGCACCAGGTGCTTCAGGACTTTTTCTGCGCCCTTAACCACACGGAGGATGAACTGGAGCTGGTGGAGAAAATTGAACATTTCATCAATCACAGGACTGTGGAAAATATGGAGCAGACCCTCTCTTTCCTGCGGCATAAGAATGATATTACTGGAAATATGGGATAAAGTATTGTATAATGTGTAATATGCAAAATGATAAAAGGAGAGACATTATGAACGATGATAACTATGTAGAGTGGCTTGTGAAGAGAAAATCTCCGGCATATGCTGTTCCTGTAAAGATTTTAATGATTGCGGTCTGTATTTTCTCCGTGCTTTCCGCACTTCAGACCGTGTTTGGCGTAATTGTCATGACCATAGCAGGTGCGGCCACCTATTTTGTGTTCCTGAACCTGAGCGTGGAATTTGAATATCTGTTTGCGGAAGGCGGCCTGTCGGTGGACCGTATCCTGGGAAAGGCAAAGAGAAAAAAGATATTTGACTGTGAGAAGGACGACATCCAGATTGTGGCTCCGGCTGATTCCTTTGTGCTTAAGGATTATGAGAAGCAGGGCATGAAGATAAAGGATTTTTCATCAGGCATGCGGGATGCCAAGGTGTATGCCCTCATATATCAGAAGGGACCGGACCATTTCAAGGTACTGTTTGAACCCAATGAGAGAATGATAGGAGCCATGCGCAGGACATTTCCGCGCAAGCTTGTAATGTAATGTCATATACGTCTGGCCGGGAGAAAACGGGCCGTCGGGGACAGCAAATCAGCTGCTCCGGCGGCCCGTATTATGTTTGGCCATTGTCTGCCCTATTGTGTGCCCTATTTCAGGTTTTCGCCGCTCAGCATGAATTCAATCAGACGGTCCATGTCCTCCTTTTCATGCACCACTAACTCCAGCTCCTTGATGTATCCGTTGGAACACATATTGGCAATGGAGAGATATTGGGTCAGCTTTGACTTAAGGTTAATCCGGTCGCCTTCCTGGGATACCAGCTCGATTTTCCCCTTACACTGGTCCACTGCTTCAAAAAATGCTTTTACATCTGAGATATTTTCCAGTTTCATACAAGAACCCTCCGTTCTGTTGGCTTGTACTGCGTAGCGCAGCACTTTGTTTATAGAATATAACCAGTATATCAATGGGAAATAAAGATAACAATTCGCAAATTGACTAAACATAAACGAAATAAACAGGTGGCGGATGTGTATTAGCCACAAAAATAAATTAAAAATTAAAAATTTAATATTGCATTATTTCATTTTATCCTTTATAATGATAGTACGAGCAAAGGAGCTGTTGAGATGAGGGTAAAAAAGAATTTAGATAAGATTATCTATGACCAGATTATTGATAGTTTTATCCTCGGTGAATACAAGATGGATGACGCTATCTCACTTGACGTTTTATGCGAGAAGTATGAAGTCAGCAGGACGCCGGTGGTTCAGGCGGTGAAGCTTTTGGTCAATGACGGAGTCCTGGAAAAGCTCAGCAACGGGCGTGTGGTGGTCCCCACCTTTGACCAGAACCAGATTAAGAATATCTGCGATGTAAGGCTGATGATTGAAAAGCATGCCATTGAGCATTTCCTTTCTGAGGCCGGAGACCCATCCTCATTGATTGACCAGTTGGAGATTTGCGCCAAAAAGTGTGAGGAGTATCTGGATAAGGGGGATTTCCTGGAACTGTCCAAGACAGACCTGAGATTTCACCGGGTCCTGGTATCCGGGGCAAGGAATGAGTACTTATCGGAGCTGTATAAGAGGATACAGGGACAGTTCCTGGTGGCCAATTACCTTGTGCTGCCGCTGCGAAACAGGAATTTCCGTTCCACGGTGGATGACCATTATAAGCTGTTGGAATATTTAAGGAATAAGGATGTGGAGCAGTCTGAGCAGATGATTGCCGGCCATATAAACAACATATTCTACATCATCACCAACCAGAAGCAGTAAGAAAAAGCAGCAGTAACGGATGTAATTAAAACAATAACCGAATTATAAAGCTTGCGGTTAAGCTAAGAATCAGGCAATCCATGTTTCATGCATTTATATCATGCGTTCATGGGCTGCCCGGCACTTAGTTTGATAAAGTGTACTCTCAAATAAAAAATTTTAATTTTTAATTTATTATTTTGCCATAACAAATTAAAAATTGCGTTAAAAGGAGAGGACAAAGATGTTTGAAGGTAAACACATTCAGGTAGGAGCTGGACGTTATATCCAGTGCCACGGCGCACTTAAGCGCGCGGGAGAGGAGATGGTATGTTTCGGTAAGAAGGCTTACCTGCTGTATGGGGACCAGGTGGTGAGGGGGAAGACCTGCCAGGTGCTGGAGGAAAGTCTGAGGCAGGCCGGAATTACATTCCAGTGGGAGATATTTGAGGGACCTTCCACTGAGAAGAGTTTCGGGGAGGTGGCTGCCAGGGTCAGGGAATCAGGGGCTGAAATTGTGGCAGGAATCGGGGGCGGCCGCATCATAGACATTGCCAAGGCAGCCGGAGACATGGCAGGCGCCAGCATCTTTACCATACCCACATCCGCAGCCACATGCGCGGCCTACGCTGTACTGTATGTGGTATATGGCGAGGACGGGAATGTGGACCACAGCGGTTTCCTGAACCATGAAATCAGCGGGGTTATCGTGGACATGGATTTGGTGGTCAATGATTGTCCAAGGCGTTATTTTGTGTCGGGCATTGTGGACGCCATGGCGAAGAAACCGGAATTCAGCTTCACCATGTCCCACCTGAAGGACGAAGGCATGATTGCCACCTCGGAGATAGCCACAAAGATTGCGGATTTCACCTACAGTAAATATATGAGGGATACCAGACAGGCCCTTAAGGATTTCGACGACAAGAAGGACAGCATGCTCATAGACGACATGGTGAACATGAATATCATGCTGACAGGCATGGTATCGGACCTGTCCACAGGAGGCAAGCAGCTGGCTGTTGCACATAATTTTTATGACGCGGTCTGCTATATGCACAAGGACGTGAGAAAAAACTATCTTCACGGGGAAATCGTCGCCATGGCCCTGCCCCTCCAGCTGGCTGTCAACGGAAGACCGGAGGAAGAAATTGAAGAACTGAAGGCATTTCTCAGGGAGGCAGGGATACCTGTCAGCATAAGGGAAGCGGGGGTGCCGGAAGAGGGACTGGAGGAGCTGATTGCATATGTGCACCGGGTAACGATTCCCGATGACATGGAACTTCTGGAACAAATCCGGGATGGCTTTAAGTATATTATGTAACTAAAAAAAGTAAAAATAAAAAGTAAAGGAGAAGGTATTATGTTAAAGAAATGGGCAGCAATTGCGTTGAGTGTAAGCTTGGCTTTGTCACTGGCAGCGTGCGGAGGACAGCAGGGGGCGTCTTCCGGCAGCGCAGGTTCCCAGGCAGGGGATACCCAGGCAGGTTCCGGCGGGGAGGCTTCTGCGGATGAGGGCGATGTCATTAAGATTGGCCTTATTTCCATGATGACAGGGGATAATCCGCTGAACGGGGAGCGCATGAACCAGGGAGTGCAGATGGCTGTGGATGAGTACAATGCAGCCGGAGGAATCAATGGAAAGCAGATAGAGCTGACCATTGTGGATGACCAGACACTCCAGGACATGGCCGTGACCTGTGCCAATAAGCTGATTGGCGAAGGCGTGGTGGGTATTGTTGGTCCCCACAGAAGCACCAATGCACTGGCAGTTGAAGCAGTGGTAAAGCAGGCAGGGGTGGCCACCTTCACAGGCGGAACCACACCGCAAATCAGTACCCTGGACAATGATTATCTGTTCCGCTGCAGGGCTTCCGACAGTATTTTCGCAGAGGCAGCGGCAGCCTACGCAAAGGAGCTTGGCTGCAAGAAGCTGGGACTGTTCTTTAACAATGACGACTTTGGAACAGGCGCAGAGGGTGTTATCAAGCAGTACTGCGCGGACAACGGAATGGAGTATGTGGAAGAAGGACATAACACGGGAGACAAGGACTTTACGCCTCAGGTCATGAAGATGAAGGATGCAGGCGTGGACACGGTTATTATATGGACTCACGACGCCGAGCTGGCCATTCATGCACGTCAGATATACGAGCTGGGACTGGATGTAAAGGTAGTGTCGTCTCCGGGCGTTACCATGCAGCAGGTAATTGACATGTGCAAGGCAGAGTACATAGAAGGATGGTACGGAGTGACGGATTATGTGTCCACCAGCGACGACCCAACCCTTGTTTCCTTTAAGGAAAATTTTGAGAAAAAGTATGAGATTGAACCGGAATTATACGCAGCATCCTATTACGGCGGTGCAGTGGCCCTTCTGGAGGGAATCAAAGCAGCAGGGACAACGGACCGCAAGGCTGTTATGGAAGCGGTCAAGGGACTTAAGGATTTAAATGTGCCGGTGGGAGTCATTACCTGCGATGAGAACAATGACTTGGTCCACAACATCAATGTGGCACAGATTGAGAACAAGGTTCCGAAGTTCATCAAGGCTGTTTCTGTGGAATAGTTTCTGACTGATAGAGGACAGGGGCCGGACCTGGCCTGAATCCAAATCCGGTCCCTGTCATGACGAAAAGGAGGTAAATGATGGGCACTATACTTCAGCTACTGATAAGCGGTATTGCCATGGGATTCATCTATGCCCTGGTTGCCATCGAGTATACCCTGATATGGAATTCCACAGGACTGCTTAACTTCAGCCATGATAAAATCATCACCGTAGGGGCGTATATTTTTGCCGCCACCTTCATCATCAAGTTCAACATGAACAAGCCACTGGCCATTGTGCTGACTTTCATGCTCATGGGAATCCTGGGCTCTGTAATCGCTTCCGGCATCTTTAATCCGCTGCGGCACATGCGTTCCAATATCTTTGCCGTCATGGGAACCATGATGCTGGGCCGGATTCTGGCAGAGGCCATCCGCCTTATATATGGTCCCGTTCCCTTTACCATAGAGAACTGGCTCAGCGGAACCATTAAGATTGGTACGCTTATGGTCACAAAGGCCAATGTCATCATATGCGTGGTGGCTATCCTGGTGGTGGCAGCCCTTCAGCTGTTTATGAATTTTACGAAAATAGGCAAGGCCATGCGCTGTGTGGCCCAGAATAAGAAGGCAGCTGCCCTGATGGGCATCAATGTGGCCCAGAATATCTGCGTGACAACAGCGGTCAGCGCCATCATATGCAGCGTTATAGGAATGTTAATCATACCCTTGTTCAACATATCCACCACCATGGCGGCCAGCATAGGCCTTAAAGGCTTTTCAGCCGGAGTCATCGGAGGATTCGGATATCTGCCGGGCGCCATCCTGGGCGGTCTGTTCATCGGCGTGGTGGAAAACCTGGCGGTGGTGGTTCTTCCGGCTGTATACAAAGATATTGTGTCATTTGTCCTGTTAATCATATTCCTGCTGGTACATCCCAGCGGATTCTTAGGCAAGAAAGCGTGAAAGGAGTAAGGGAAGATGAAGATGAAACTGAAACTTAAATCACTGCATTTTGCTGTTGGAGCCCTTGTGATTGGCGCTTTTCTGCCGCTGTTCATCAAAAATGATTACTATATGATGGTCCTTAACCGCGTACTCATCAATATCATCGTGGTTTTAGGCCTGAATTTCATCACTGGCCTGACCGGTCAGATGAATCTGGGCACAGCGGGAATCTTTGCGCTGGGAGCCTATTCCTCGGCCCTGTTTACCAGATACACGAATCTGACGCCCTGGCTGGGTCTGATTGTGGCGGTAATCATGGGAATCCTCATCGGCAGGGGACTGGGATATCCCAGCCTGAGAGTCAGGGGTGTGTACCTGTCCCTGACCACCATTGGATTCGGGGAGGTGGTGCGTCTGCTGATTTCCAATACGCCGAAATTCACAGGAGGCACCCAGGGTATCCGCAATATAAGGCCCTATAATATTGGAAGTTTCCAGATTCAAAGCCAGAAGGAAATGTATTACCTGTTTCTGGTATTTACCGCCATTGCCTTTTTTATTGCCTGGCGCATTGCTTACTCCAAGTGGGGGAGAATTTTCAAATCCCTGCGGGACAATGTGGAGGCAGTGGAGATGAGCGGCGTGGACATTGCGTCCTGCAAGATTAAGGCGTTTACCGTGGCCTCCATATTCGGCACCGTGGCAGGAGCCATGTATGCCCACTATATGGGTTACATCAATCCATCCACCTTTAATCTGGACCTGTCCACCAACTATGTGGTCATGCTGATGGTGGGAGGACTGGGGTCCGTGGTGGGAACCATCTTTGGTTCTGCCATTGTCACCATTCTTCCGGAAATGCTGCGTTTTCTGGGCAATTACTATCAAATCGTATTCTGTTCCATCATTCTGCTGGGAGCGATTTTCTTCCCGGACGGCTGGGTGAGCGCGGCAACAGGTCTGTTCATGAAGATGTATCAGAGAATCAGCGGAAAGAGCTATGCAGAAGGCGGTGAATAAGAGAATGGCAAGTCTGTTGAAAGTGACGGAAATCACAAAAAAATTCCAGGGCCTTGTGGCGGTTGACAATGTCAGCATCGACATGAAGGAGCACACCATCCACGCCCTGATTGGACCAAACGGAGCAGGCAAGACCACCACCGTAAACCTGATTACAGGAGTACTGCCCCTGACATCAGGCAAGGTGGAATTTGCGGGAAAAGACATTACCGGCATGACCACCCACGATATTGCCAGGCAGGGAATCGGCAGAACCTTCCAGAATATAAAGGTATTTCCGACCATGACCCTGCTGGAGAATGTAATGGTGGGGGGACACCAGCAGGCGCCCATGGGCATGATGCGTGGAATCTTTGATATCAGAGGCGCCCGGGCGGAGGAAATGAGGCTTAAGGAAAAGGCCGAGGAGGTTCTGAAGCGCATCGGTATGTATGACCTGAGAGGCTCCCTGATGAAGAATCTGCCCTATGGGCGTCAGAAGATATCGGAGATTGGAAGGGCCATGATGAATGACCCTAAACTGATTCTGCTGGATGAGCCTGCGGCCGGCCTTAATCCGTCGGAGCGCGCCGAACTGGTAGAGGTTATCTATAAAGCATATGAGGACGGGTACTCGTTCTTCATGATTGAGCACAACATGGATGTGGTCATGAAAATCAGCGACTACATAACAGTGCTGAGCTTCGGGCGCATGATAGCAGAGGGCACGCCAAAGGAAGTACAGAGCAATGAAGAGGTTATCCGCGCATACCTGGGCAGCCGGTATGTGGAGCAGGATTCCAGATAATCGGAGGGATTCTTATGTTAAAAGTCAATGGGATTGACGCTTATTACGGCGATGTCTGTGCATTGCATGATATTTCCCTTGAAATAGGCGATGACGAAATTATTTCCATCATCGGGTCAAACGGCGCTGGAAAGACCACGCTCATGAACTGTATTGTGGGCTGGGTGAAGGTAAAAAAGGGCAATGTGGAGTTTAACGGTCAGGATATAACCAACCTGCCCACACACAGCATAACCAGAACCGGGGTGGTGCAGATTCCGGAAGGAAGAGAAATTTTTTCCAACATGACAGTTCTGGAAAACCTGGAGATGGGAAGCTACAGCATAAAGCGCTCCAAAAAGGAAATGAATGCAAAGATTGAGGAGATGTATGACTTATTTCCGCGCCTTAAGGAGAGAAGGGGGCAGAAAGCAGGGTCGCTGAGCGGCGGCGAACAGCAGATGTTAGCCATAGCCAGGGGACTGATGGGGGACCCCAAGCTTCTGATGTGCGACGAACCGTCCCTGGGACTGGCTCCCGTGATTGTGGACGATATGTTTGATATTTTTTTAAGAATCAATAAGGAGAAGCATCTGCCAATCCTGATTGTGGAGCAGAACGCCTTCATGGCCCTGGAGGTGTCCAGCCGCTGTTACGTGCTGGAAAACGGACGCATGGTGATTACAGCCTCCAGCGAAGAGCTGGCCAGAAGCGATACCATTAAAAAATCCTATCTGGGCGGATAAAGGGGTGTGCTGCCTTTATCCTGCTGTTGTGGAAGGTGAACAAGAAAATAAAAAATATTTAATTTTTTTGTTGACATTGAACGAAAGATGTGCTAATTTAGAATCAGGCAAAATAATAATTAAAAATATTTAATTTTTTATTTTTAATTTAATATTACATATTAACACAAAACAAATTTTTTATTCCAAGTGTAACTTGGGGGAAAGGGAGAAAGCTATGAAAGTAAAAGACACAATCAAGAAACCTTACGGTATCTGCCCGGCATCCATGACCATCTGGAATGCAGACCAGACTTACAACAAGAAGGGTATGGAGAAGTACCTGACCTGGCTGCTGGACAATGGCGCACAGTCCATCTCCATCTGCGGAAGCACCGGTGAGAACATTGCCATGAATATGGAAGAGCAGAGGGAAATCATCGAGCACGTATCCGGTTTCTTAGGCGGCCAGGTTCCTCTGGTATGCGGTACCGGCAGATACGATACCTTAAATACCATTAAGATGAGCAAGTTCGCACAGGACCACGGCGCCGACTGTGTCATGGTTATCCTTCCATTCTACCTGAATCCGCATAAAAAGGCAGTTATGCAGCATTTCAGGGATTTAAGGGATGCGCTGGATATTGAAATCATGGTTTACAACAATCCATGGTTTGCCGGCTACGAGCTGAGCGTACAGGAGGTCAAGGAGCTGGTGGATGACGGAACCATACAGTGCATCAAGGCAGCCCACGGCGACCCCAACAGGGTACATGAACTGAAGTTCCACTGCAAGGATGACCTGACTGTATTCTACGGACATGACTACGCTGCCATGGAAGGCCTCCTGGCCGGAGCGGACGGCTGGCTGTCAGGATTCCCGGCCGTGCTTCCGAAGCAGTGCCGCAGACTCCAGGATGCCTGCTTTGCAAAGGACGTGGACGCAGCCATTGCAGCCCAGAACAACATCCAGCCATACATAGATTACTTCTTCTATGATAAGGTCAACGGAGTTCCCCACTGGCAGGAAATCTGCAAGTATACATTACAGGCACAGGGCCTGGATGTAGGTCTGCCGCGCAAGCCGCTTGGCGAGCTGGATGACGCCAACAAGAAGAAAATCGAGAAATTACTTGCAGACATGGAGTAATTGACGAAAATGTAATAGGGTACGGTCATTTATGATATCGGTGCATGTATTGGAAACAGGTGATACATGCACCGATTTTTTAAGGAGAGGGATTTATGAAATGTATTGTTTGCGTTAAGCAGGTGCCGGACACCGCCAATGTGGAGGTGGACCCGGTGACCGGAGTACTGAAGCGGGACGGGACCCAGTCAAAGTTAAATCCGTACGACCTTTATGCAATGGAATCTGCCCTGGAGATGAAGGAGCAGCAGGGAGGCACAGTGGATGTCATCACCATGGGGCCGGGACAGGCAAAGGAGGCATTAAAGGAATGCATGTGCATGGGGGCTGACCGCGCGGGCCTTATCAGCGACAGGAAATTCGCGGGCGCGGACGTGGTGGCTACCAGCTATACCTTATCCCAGGGCATACGCAGAATGGGGGAGTATGACCTGATTCTCTGCGGCAAACAGACCACAGACGGGGACACGGCGCAGGTGGGGCCGGAGGTTGCCCAGTGGCTGGGAATACCCCATGCTTCCAATGTGCTGGAAATCAGGGAAACAGGGCCGGGATGGATACGGGTGCGCATAAATATGGACGGATATGAACAGATACAGACCATGGATTTGCCGTGTCTGATTACACTGGATAAGGATGTGAATACGCCAAGGCTTCCCTCCTACAAACGGGAAAAGGAGCTGCCGGAGGGTTATCTGAGGGAATTTACCCTGCCGGACCTGGAGGACCGGGATGAAAACCACTACGGATTGTCCGGTTCGCCCACCCAGGTGGAGCGCATATTCCCGCCGGAGAAACGTGAGTACAGGGAAATATTCGACGGTATCCCCGGTGAGCTGGCTGATAAGATGTACCATGTGCTGAAAGAGGCAAAGTTTATATAGTTGTACGGACAGAAAGGAGAGAGGATTGTGGCTGAACTGAAGATTCATCAGGAACGGCTGGATGAAGAGGGAATCCGGCAGCTCATTGACATATGCCCCTTTGGCGCCATCAGCTGTAAGGACGGAAGGGTGGAGATTGACTCCGGCTGCAGAATGTGCAGGCTGTGTGTGAAAAAGGGTCCCGCCGGGGCGGTGGAATATCTGGAGTCCCGGGAACAGGAAATGAATAAGGATGAATGGCGGGCGGTTGCCGTGTACGTGGAATACAACGGAAAGGACATCCATCCGGTGACGCTGGAGCTGATTGGAAAGGCCAGGGAACTGGCAGCGGTCACAGGGCATCCGGTGTATGCGCTTTTTATGGGGCATGATGTGGGAGCAAAGGCAAAAGAACTGCTGGCATACGGCGTGGACCGGGTCTTTGTGTATGACAGGAAGGAGCTGGAGCATTTTTCCGTCCTTACATATGCCAATGTATTTGCTGATTTCATAACCAGAATCAGGCCCTCGTCCATTCTGGTGGGAGCCACCAATGCAGGACGTTCCCTGGCGCCCAGGGTGGCGGCGCGGTTTCGTACCGGACTCACAGCAGACTGTACGGTTCTGGAAATGAAGGAAAACACGGACCTGGTGCAGATTCGCCCGGCCTTTGGGGGAAATATTATGGCCCAGATTGTGACTCCCAGGAACCGGCCCCAGTTCTGTACGGTGCGGTATAAAATTTTCTCTGCTCCCTCTGTGACGGAGGAACCAACGGGCGTCATCCAGTCCATGGAGGTGACGGATGACATGATTGACCGGAGAATCAGGGTGGAGGAAATCATACACAAGCCAAAGGAGATTGACATATCCGAGGCAGAGGTGATTGTGGCTGCCGGAAGGGGTGTGAAAAGCCAGGCAGATTTGGAGATGATAAGGGAACTGGCCTCTGCCCTGGATGCCCAGACAGCCTGCACCAGGCCCCTGATTGAATGCGGCTGGTTTGACCCCAGGCGTCAGATTGGCCTCAGCGGCAGGACCGTGAAGCCAAAGCTCATCATTACCGTGGGCATATCCGGGTCCGTACAGTTTGCAGCGGGAATGAGGGGAGCTGACTGCATCATTGCCATTAATAAGGACAGGAAAGCCCCGATTTTTGATATTGCAAACATCGGCTTTGTGGGGGACTGGTATGAGATTCTTCCACGGCTGCTTAAGACGGTTAAGGAGGGTGTATGATGGGATACAGGAAACTGGATGAACAGGACATCGCTTATTTAAAAAGGGTGACAGAGGATGAACGGGTCCTGACCGGCCCGGATATAAGCGAGGATTACAGCCACGACGAGCTGGGAGGCGTGGAGTGTGCTCCCGAGGCCCTTGTACGGGTATTGTCCACCAGGGAGGTTTCGGATATCATGGCTTACGCCAATGGACAGGGAATTCCCGTGGTGACCAGAGGCTCCGGCACCGGCCTGGTGGGGGCGGCTGTGGCCATCCACGGCGGCATTATGCTGGAGACAACGCAGATGAACCATATCCTGGAGCTGGACCGGAAGAACCTTACAGTGACAGTGGAACCGGGTGTGCTATTAATGGACCTGGCCCAGTATGTAGAGGAAAACGGGCTTTTTTATCCGCCGGACCCGGGGGAGAAATCAGCAACCATTGGAGGCAATATAAGCACCAACGCAGGAGGGATGCGGGCTGTGAAATACGGTGTCACAAGGGACTACGTGCGGGCGCTGACAGTGGTGCTTCCCACCGGCCAGGTGGTGGAGTTCGGCGGAAAAACAGTAAAGAACAGTTCCGGCTACAGTCTGCTGAACCTGATGATTGGCTCCGAGGGCACGCTGGGCATCATCACCCAGGCCGTGCTTAAGCTGGTTCCGCTTCCGGGTAAGACAGTGAGCCTGCTTGTGCCGTTTCCGGATATGGAGCAGGCCATTGAGATGGTGCCGGTGATTGTGGAGGCGCAGATACAGGCAACAGCCATTGAGTTCATGGAACGGGGGACCATTCTGTTTGCAGAGGAATACCTGGGCAAACGGTTCCCGGATACCAGAAATGATGCCTATATCCTGCTTACATTTGACGGAAGAAATGCAGAGCAGGTGCAGGCGGAATACCGGGAGGTGGCAGACCTATGTCTGGACCATGGGGCAGTGGACGTGTTCATCGTGGATACGGAGGAGCGAAAACAGAGTGTGTGGAACGCCAGAGGAGCATTTCTGGAAGCAATCAAGGCTTCCACCACCCAGATGGATGAGTGCGATGTGGTGGTGCCCAGGGACCGGGTGGCGGATTTTATCAAATTCACCCATGAAGTTGCAAGAAAACTGAATCTGCGGATTCCAAGCTTTGGCCATGCAGGCGACGGAAACCTCCACGTGTATCTCTGCAGGGATGAACTGGCAGAGGATGAATGGAAGGAAAAGCTGGGCCTTGGATTTGAGATGATGTACGCAAAGGCCAGGGAGTATGGGGGAGCAGTGTCAGGGGAGCACGGCATCGGATATGCCAAGAGGGCGTATCTGAATGAACAGCTGGGGGATGTGCAGATTGGCCTAATGAGGCGGATTAAAAAGGCCTTTGACCCCAATCTGGTTCTGAACCCGGATAAGGTTATCTGATATGGAGCTGGCCTGTACTACCCTGAGACAGATTGCAGTAATGTTTGTCATCATATCCGCAGGTATTCTGTGCAGCCGTTTCGGAGTCATTGACCATGAAAAGAGCAAGACTCTGTCCGCGGTCATACTGAAGGTGGTGACGCCTGCCCTGATTATTTCCTCCTTTCAGACGGAATTTACGGCAGACACAGTCAGGGGACTGTATGGTTCCCTCCTTTTGGGAATTGTCAGCTTTGCTATCTCCATTTTGGTTCCCACCTGGATTGTCAGAAAGAGCAGGGATTACGATTACGTGGTGGCCCGGTTTTCGTGTATGTACCCCAACTGCGGATTCATAGGGATTCCGCTGGCATACGGTGTCTTTGGCCAGGAGGGGGTATTTTACATCAATGCCTTTGCGGCTATCTTCAACCTTCTGGTGTACAGCCATGGTGTATATATCATGAACAGCAGTGATTACTGTTTTTCATGGAAACGCCTGGTGTCCCCCGGCATTGCCGGTGTCATGATCGGCCTGTCCCTGTTTATTATGAGATGGAAGCTTCCCTATGTGGTGCTAAGGCCCATGGAAATGCTGGCGGATATGAATACGCCTCTGGCCATGCTGGTGGCCGGGGTGTCCATGGCGGGAACGGATTTGGCAGGAGTCATCAGGGCTCCCAAGGTGTTCCGGCTGTCCCTGTACAGGCTGGTACTCATACCGGTCCTGTTCATCCTGGCCAGCCGTTTCCTTTTCCTGCCTGAGGTGGTGAGGATGACAGGGGTACTGGCTGCCTCCTGTCCTGCGGCCGCCATCGGCATCCTGTTTTCCCTGCAGTACGGGCGGGATGAGGTGTATGCGTCCCAGGTTTTTGCCATGACCACCATATTGTCCATTGTTACGGTGCCTCTTATGGTGTGGCTGGCTACCTGGCTGTGATGTTCCCGGGGGCGGTGTTCCCGGGGAGTGCTTCTGGCGGTGCTGCTCCTGGCGGCGGTGTTCCCGGAGTTGCTGTTCCCGGGGCAGTGCTGCGGGGGGATATTAGGACGGCTGATGGAACCCTATTAGTAAAATCAATGAATATTTCTCCCTGTTTTGGTTTGACAAGCCAGATAAAATTTGCTAGTATAAGATACTAATAAGAAACGGACCGTTCGCGGACTATCAATATTCTGACAAACATATCAAACCAAACACGCAGAAAGAGAGGAAATTTATAATGGGTACAATTATCGGCGAAGGCATAACCTTTGATGATGTGCTTCTGGTACCGGCATTTTCAGAAGTGATTCCCAACCAGGTAGACCTGACCACAAATTTGACCAAAAAGATTAAACTGAACATCCCGCTGATGAGCGCCGGCATGGATACGGTTACAGAGCACCGTATGGCCATTGCCATGGCCAGGCAGGGAGGTATCGGTATTATTCATAAGAATATGTCCATTGAAGCCCAGGCAGAGGAAGTGGACCGGGTAAAGCGTTCTGAGAATGGTGTCATCACAGACCCATTTTTCCTTTCGCCGGAGCACACCCTTAAGGATGCCAATGACCTGATGGCAAAATTCCGCATATCCGGTGTGCCCATTACAGAGGGCAAAAAGCTGGTGGGCATCATTACCAACCGTGACCTGAAGTTTGAGGAAGACTTTGACCGCCCCATCAAGGAGTGCATGACCACCAAGAATCTGGTTACTGCCAGGGAGGGCGTTACATTAAAGGAAGCAAAGGCCATCCTGGCCAAGGCAAGGGTGGAGAAGCTGCCAATCGTGGATGACGAGTTCAACCTGAAAGGCCTTATTACCATCAAGGACATTGAGAAGCAGATTAAGTACCCATTGTCCGCAAAGGACGAACAGGGACGCCTTTTGTGCGGCGCTGCCGTAGGCATCACCGCCAATGTGCTGGACCGCGTAGGCGCGCTGGTGGAGGCAAAGGTGGACGTGGTGGTCCTGGATTCAGCCCATGGCCATTCAGCCAATGTTATCCGCTGCGTGAAGATGATTAAGGAGGCGTATCCGGACCTCCAGGTGGTGGCCGGAAATGTGGCCACGGCAGAAGCTACCAAGGCATTGATTGAGGCCGGGGCTGATTCCGTCAAGGTGGGTATCGGACCTGGTTCCATCTGTACCACCCGCGTGGTGGCAGGCATCGGCGTACCGCAGATTACGGCTGTGATGAACTGCTACAGCGTTGCCAAGGAGTACGGCGTGCCCATTATTGCCGACGGAGGAATCAAGTACTCCGGCGATGTGACAAAAGCCATTGCAGCAGGTGGCAGCGTATGTATGATGGGAAGCATCTTTGCGGGATGCGATGAGAGCCCGGGTACCTTTGAGCTGTACCAGGGACGTAAATATAAGGTATACCGCGGCATGGGTTCCATTGCCGCCATGGAAAACGGAAGCAAGGACCGCTATTTCCAGACAGACGCAAAGAAGCTGGTTCCCGAAGGCGTGGAGGGACGCGTGGCTTACAAGGGAATGGTGGAGGACACTGTATTCCAGCTCTTAGGCGGCCTGCGTTCCGGTATGGGCTACTGCGGCGCCCAGGATATCACCACCCTTCAGGAGACAGCGCAGTTCATTAAGATTTCCGCTGCATCCTTAAAGGAGAGCCATCCTCATGATATCCACATTACCAAGGAGGCTCCCAACTATTCCATTGAGGAATAGGAAAGAGTGCCTGGTGATTGAAGCGCAGGAAGAATTGGTTTATAATGATACCCGTCGGAAGAACTCCGGCGGGTATTTTATATGGGAACGGGAGGACGGGGAAATGGAACAAAAAAGCAGATTAACCACACTGTGTTATATCGAACATGAGGGGGCGTATCTGATGCTCCACAGAATCAGCAAGAAGAACGATGTGAATAAGGATAAATGGATTGGGGTTGGCGGGCATTTCGAAGGGGATGAGAGCCCGGAGGACTGTCTGCTCAGGGAGGTGAAGGAAGAAACCGGCCTTACCCTTACCTCCTGGCGGTTCAGGGGACTGGTTACATTCATTGCAGAGGGCTGGGAGACAGAATACATGTGTCTGTACACTGCGGACAAATATGAGGGAAACATGACAGCCTGCAGCGAGGGAGCGCTGGAGTGGGTGAAGAAGGAGGACGTGCTGTCCCTGAATCTGTGGGAGGGGGATAAAATCTTTTTTAAGCTGTTGAATGAGGAGGTACCCTTCTTTTCACTGAAACTGGCATATAAAGGGGACCGTCTGACGGAGGCCGCCCTGAACGGGAAACAGATGGAGCTGTTCGATGTGCTGGATGAGGACGGGAAGAGGACAGGAGTGGTCCGGGAACGGAGCCTGGTCCATATGGACGGGGTCCCTCACGGAACGGCCCATATATGGATTGTAAGGGAGAATGAGGATAAAACATACGACCTTCTGCTGCAGAAGCGGAGCCAGGGCAAGGATTCCTATCCGGGCTGTTATGATATTTCTTCAGCAGGCCATGTCCGGGCCGGAGATGATTTCCTGCCGTCCGCTGTCAGGGAACTGAAGGAAGAGCTGGGAATTGAGGCTGGGGAGGAGGACCTGGAGTTTGCAGGCTGCCACAAGGGATATATGGAAGAGATATTTTACGGAAGGATGTTTAAGGACAGCGAGGTCAGCGCCGTATATGTGTACAGGAAACCAGTGGATGCAGAACATCTTATGCTTCAAAAAGAAGAGGTGGAGAGCATCATGTGGATGGAGCTTGGCGAGTGCATGGAGGCGGTGAGACATCACAGGATACCCAACTGCATTTACCTGGATGAGCTTGAAATGCTTGAACGGTATCTGAGCGGGAAACAGCGGGGATGACAGTGAACCAGGGGGTGTTGATGGAATGCTTTGGGGCATTTTCGGAATGCATTCTGGCTGGGGGGCAGGATATGGAAAGACAGCATAAGGAACGGCAGCAAATGGTATAGCAGTATAGAGGAAGGGGATGGTAAGAAAAAATACTTGTCTGCGCAATTAAAGAAAAAATATATTTATCGTAAGTTTATCGTCAGAAATAGATGTTTTTTGTAACCTGGAAGTATGATATAATATCTCTAGTTTTGTTCACAAAAAATGAGTGCCTGCAATATGGGAGAGATATTATGAGACTTAGGAAATGGAAATCATTTTTATGTATATGTACCAGCTGTACCCTGCTTATGAGTACGGCAGCGTCAGCTAATCCAGCAACCATCACGCCTTTGGAGGAAAGCCAGGTATCTTCCTTCCAGTCAGGGGACCAGACCTCCGGCCAGGGGACTGTATCGTCCCAGGGGCCAGGCCCGGAATCCGGCAGTGGTGGGGCGGTCATTTCATCAGACGGACCGTCTACTTCCGGGAGTCCGTCTACTTCCGGGAGTCCGTCTTCAACCGGCAGCCCATCCCCTTCCGGCAGTCCGTCCCCATCCGGTAATCCGCCGGCAGGACAGACGGCCGGCGGAAACAGCGGGGGAGCAGTATCGCCGGGAGGAGAGACAGCAGGCTCTGCTGCCGGAACCTTTGACCAGGCAGCGGCTGCTTCCGTGCAGAAGCCGGAGATAGCATCAGAGGGAGCTGTACTAATGGATGCTGCCACGGGAACCGTCCTGTATTCCAAGAATGGAGACAAGCAGTTCTATCCCGCCAGTATCACCAAGCTGATGACAGCACTGCTGGTGGCGGAGAACTGTAATCTGGATGACAAGGTCACATTTTCAGCAACAGCCACCACCAACCTGGAATCGGGTGCCGTGTCCATCAATATGACGGCAGGAGATGTGATGACTGTACGGCAGTGTCTTTACGCCCTGCTCCTCAAATCAGCCAATGAGGTGGGAAATGCCCTTGCGGAGCATGTGGCCGGCAGCAATGCTAAGTTTGCGGACATGATGAACGCCAAGGCAGCGGCCTTAGGATGCACCAATACACATTTTACCAATCCACATGGTCTCAATGATTCCAATCATTACACCACGCCCCATGATATGGCGCTGATTGCAAGGGCGGCATTCCAGAATGATGTGGTAAAGACAGTGGCGTCCACACGTACATACGCACTGCCTGCTACCATAAAGAATCCTTCCGGCCTGACCGTGACAATGGGCCACAAGATGCTGAATCCCAACGATGCCAGATATTATCCGGGGGTCATTGGAGGAAAGACCGGTTATACATCCAAAGCGGGAAATACCCTGGTGACCGCAGTGGAGAAGGACGGGGTCAGACTGATTGCCGTTATCATGAAGAGCAAGTCAACCCATTATACGGATACCAAGGCCTTGTTCGATTACGGATATGAACTGGTGAAGGCAGGTGCTTTAAGCGGGGGAAGTGCAGGAAATGCAGATAACACAAGCAGTTCAAACGGCACAGGTACGCCGGGCGGTTCTTCCGGTACAGGAAATGCTGGTCCGGGAACAACCTCAGCCAGGGGATGGGTCCAGGACAGCAGCGGATGGTACTATGTAAAGGACAATGGGGCCAAGGCTGCTAATGAATGGATTACGGCAGACGGTGTTTCTTACTGGATTGATTCCAACACATATATGGCCAAGGGCTGGCGTCAGGTAGATGGAAAATGGTATTTCCTGCGCTCCAATGGAGCCATGGCCAAGAACCAGTGGGAGAAGGTTGAAGAAAACGGACAGTGGTTTTATCTGGGTGCGGACGGTGCTATGCTGACCAACACCACAACACCGGACGGGTCGCGGGTGGATGAGAGCGGGGCCTGGGTGCAGTAAGCAATGCCGGGATTTGCTGAAGATGAAATTTAGAACGGAAAGGTGTGAAGTAGTATACTTTGCGCCTTTTCTTTTATACCGTATTCCGGTATAATAAATACATTGGTATCATATTGTTCCGGCCGCCCTCTGACACGGTGGTCCGGATATAAAGGCTGAAACAGAGGAATAACATGGGAATGCAGGCAGATGTTCTGCAAAGATAAAAATAGGTAAATGTATGTGGATTATGTTGGAGAGAGGAGGACTGCCATGAAGAAAAATACTGCAGCTGTTTTTATGACAGCAGGCCTGCTGTGTGTTTTGCTGTCCGGCTGCCGGACAAGCGGAAAACCAGCCGGTGGAACGCCGGAGGCTTCACCGGAGCCAGGTATCAGCACGGAGCTGACCCATGAGCCGGAGCGTGAGCGGGGTTCAGAGAATAAGCATGGGACAGAGAAGGGGCATGGACCGGGGAGTGGAACGGAGCCGGTACAGGAGGCGGTACGGGAGCCGGAAGCAGAAGAAGGCCTGGTTTCCGCTCTGCCGTATCAGTTTGCCGGAAAATACGGAATTATCCAATCGGAATATCCCATTTACGAACTGGATGCTGTGATTGTATCAAAAATGCCCCAAAAAGAAAAGACAATATCCCTGACATCCGCCCTCCATCAAAAGCAGGAACTGCTTGTAAGCATGGTTCTGGATGATGATTCGGAACTACAGAAAATCCCGGCAGGCGGGGAGCCTCCTGCGGATGGTCTGTATCATACATTAAGTGACGGAAGTATGGTTGTTTCTGAGAAATACCAGGATGAGTTATGGAAATCAGGGCAAGGGCTGTTCCTTACAGGTCCCGGTATTCCGGAAGCTGGAATTAAGCCCCTGGAGTCAGGGTATTATAGTTATCCTGCTTACATTGAGGCATATGGCCGCCGGCGTTATATCATCGAAGCAAGGTTTGAGCTGCCATCTGCTCCTGAATCAGGAGATAATTTGTCCGGTTACGCGCTGCAGGTTCTTGATTTTGAAAAACCGCTGGAATTTGGCCTGAAGCGTGTGCCTGAATATGGGACTTTGGAAGAATTAGCGCAACAGGAACAGGGGAGTCTGGACACCCATGACGGTACTTCCATTATCAGCATGGGTGAGCGGGTAGATGAGGGAATACTGATATCCTGGTATGTGTACAACGAGGACCGTGAGCGGTCTGTCATCATTGGCTACAATCCCATGCGTCAGGAGATTGATATGCCCACCATATCCGGCAACGGGAAACAATATTCAATCAGGGAGCTGACGGCCAATCCTTATTGGGATAATCTGGGACATTACCGGCTGTCCGATATAAAACAATATGGACGGCGTATCAGATGCCTGTTCGGCGTACCCAAGGAGGAGCAGAATGGGTCTTTTCAGATTCATATACCCGGAGTCACGTTTTTAAACAGAGTGGAATCCCAGCCTGTCACGCTGACTATACCGGAGGATTATGAAGAATTGAACCTGGATATTCCGTGGGAAGACGGTTCTGTGCGAATCCTTGGCATTACCAGGATGAAGGAGCCCCAGATACAAGAGACAGAGGATGTGAAGGGGAATCTTAAGACGACAGAGAGACTGGCAGTGTACATCGATGTGAAGGCGGTGGATGAGGATAAGGACCTGGCGCTGAGGGGCCTGATTTGCCAGAGAAAATTAAGGTGGAGCGGATGGGAAAATGAGAGGTATGACTTTGATGAGAAGGGAAACCTCAGCGGTTTCAGGGTCTTTTACGATGAAGGCGACACAGAGGTAACGCTGAAATTCCATGGTGCGGCGTTTTACTGGAATCAGCCTTATGTGATGGAGATTGCAGGAGAGAACTGAATATAAAACGAAATCCCTTGGGAGCTTACCGGGCTCTCAAGGGATTTTTTAGTAATGGCCTGCTTTATTGAAATCATTTTATGTAATCTCCAACACAGTGGATGACGTGGAAATTTCCTGCATCCTTTCAATGGATAGGGAGAGGCATAAGTGGGAACAGACAGCGCTGTTGTCAAAATCAATTCCTGTCATTTCTGAAATTTTGGCCAGGCGGTAGTACAGGGAGTTTTTATGTATGTTTAGCTGACGGGCCGCCTTCAGCACATCGTTGCCGCAGTCAAGAAAAACCTCCATTGTCTTTTTTAATTCACCTACTTTATTCTGGTCATGGGATTCCAGTATAGCCAGGGCAGGGTGTTTGATGGCAGCCAGTTCAGCAGACGTACCGAAATGGGACAGGACATCATAGAGCACAAAGCGGCCGTAGAAGAAGCATCGTGTCCCGGGAAAGTCTTTTGACTGGCACCATGTCAGGCAGCAGGCAGCCTGGCGGTAAAAGTAGGAAGCGTTTTCCACTCCGCGGAAGGGAAGGCTCAATCCCACTACAAATCCATTTGCTCTGCTGAATTCGTCTATTATGCCGGAAAACTGGGCATAGGGAACCCGCTTATCCTGTACCAGTATCAGAATGGTGTCATTATCTGCCAGGACCTTACTTTTCAGAAGATGTTCCAAAGCCTGGATAAGCCTTTGCTGGATGCTTATGAGGACATCCAGATGAGGTACAAAACGCAGGAGTGCAATATAGTAGAGATTGTCCGGAGTGACGCCTGCCTTTTCCAGAAAGACAGCATCAATCTGGGCATCATATCCCTCTCCCTTAATAAGGCGCAGGAGAATGTTATCTTCTGGGCTGTTGCGGTAAGGAGTCACGCCTGAATACCCCATTGCCCGTGACAGAAGTTCCACTAAAATACCTGCGAAATCCAGCATACCCTGAGTCAGGTCCATGTAGTGGCCGATGATGGTGAGAAAGCCAATCAGTTTTTCCTGAAAGAATATGGGCGCATAAATACTTGGATGCGGCAGAAAGTCATAGTGGTGGATAAAGGGTTTGTGCCTGTTTTTCAGGTTCCGCAGAAATATAGGATTGGAAGTAATGGAGGCCACATAGGAAGCTGAGTGGTAACGGTGGGTTACCTGGAAGGTGGATTCATAATCGTCCAATTGGGACATGCGTTCCTGGTTAAAGGCCAGAATCCGGAATCCAGCGTCGTCTATAACAATGGGATTGGTAATGATTTTCTGGCTGATGTCAATCAGTTCCTGGAGGCTTCCTCCTTCTAAGATTTTCCGGTTCATATCCACATACCAGCTGCGGTAGGTCAGAAAACAATCCTGCAGCAATTCCAGTAATTTTCCGCCCTCGCACAGACACAGAATACATTTGTGATGATGAGCCGAGGCTTCCTGGGTTTCCCTGATGGGATGGACAAAGCAGCAGGCCTCGAATGCGTCCGGCGGCTGGAAGGCAGGAGACTCATGGTAGTACAGATAGGAGGGATTGGCATGTATACCGGGATAATACACCCGGATATCAGAGAATCCCACATGGGTATGGATGTGGTCCAGGGTGATTACCTCTTCTTTTGCAATATAATCCAGTATCATATTCAGTGTGACATCCATAAATGGGGACTCCTTTTTACTTACATTGTATCATGTGTGCCGTGTGGAACAATATCTATATTATAGGAGAAAAAAATTGGTCTTGCAACCAAGAATTGAGTAATGGATTATAAAAAGGAGGGGGGATTTTTTTGAAAAATTGGGCAATTTTCCAAAAACAAGGCAGGCGCTTTTGACCATCGTACATTGTGGATTACAGTACCCCGGTGCTATAGTTGAGATACAAATACAGAACCTGCAAAGAGCAGAACATACAATGAGGAAGGGAGACTGCAATAATGTATGATAAGTACCTGACAACAGAGTATCCTAACATTTTTTTTGAGGATTCGGCTGTAGGAAGAATGAAAAAGCGTATTTGGGATGCGAGTGAGGAGGAGATTGACGAAATCCTTCAGAAATATGAGATTCCCAGCGAACCGGAAATTGGCAAGGCAGGGTGTTATATACAGACCACACCAAGGGCAAAGGTAATTGAAAAGCGCCGCAAAAATGATATTGTGCTGGTACCCTTAGGGTGTACGGAAAACCATGGAATGCACAATAATTCCGGCCTGGACACATTCATGTGCAGCGGCATATGCGAAGGCGTGCGGCGTTATACGGCCAAGCTGGGACATGAAGTGGCCCTGGCCCTGCCGCCTCTTAACTATGGCGGACATCCGTATCACCATCTGGGAATGCCCGGAACCATTGTGGCCAGTCAGACCGTGGTGGAAGAAACACTGATTGACGTGATGCTGGGGCTTTGGGATGACGGCTTCCGCAAAATTATATTTGTCAACAACCATGGAATGGACTGGATGCTGGAAGCAGCTGTCCAGGAATTCTTCAAACGCTATCAGCTGCCGGCCTTTGTGACGGTAGTGGAATGGCACCGTGCAGTGCGGGAATTCTTTTATCCAATTGGGGACAAACGTCCTGATTTTGTGACAACGCCATTTGTGCATGCGGATGAGTCGGAGACATCAGTCGCCCTGCTAATGTTCAAGGATATGGTGGATATGAGTTATGTGCAGGATGCACAGGCAAAGAGCATGGGATTTTTGGACGACGGCTACTATGACGGTTCTGTTGACAGTTTTCACCGGCCAAATAAGTGGAGCGAGGCAGAAGGCCACCGTGTGATTGAACGGTTCGGTACACCGGAAGGCGTGGTAGGGGTTCCATCCCGTGGTAATCCGCGTAAGGCTAAGCGCCCTATTGCAGCTATCTGTGAATATCTTACCATGATGGTAGAGGATATCCTGTCCAAATATCCCGCAGGCACAGTACCTGCACCGGAGAAGTTTTCACTCCGTCCCTATGAGGAAATTAAGGACTGCCTGAAGGAACCCCTGAGTGAAGGCTGGAAGAGTGTACACGAATTACCGAGGCGCGGTATTTTTACAGACTGATGGGAGGAAGACTATGTTACAAGTCGCATTTTGTGCTTCGGAAAATGCAGCCATGCAGGAACCGGTGCTTTTCCGCGGCAGACTGGACCAATCCTTTTCCCTTGCAAAGAAATTAGGGTACGATGGGGTGGAGCTGCATATCAGGGACGCCTCGGAAATAGATACCCAGGCGCTTTTCAGACAAAATGAAACCACAGGAATCAAGGTGGCTGCAATCGGAACAGGTTTAGCCGCCAGGGTGGACGGTCTTTCCCTTGCTGATAAAAATGAGACTGGACGCCGTCAGGCTATTGAGAGGGTTAAGGGATGTCTCGACCTGGCGGACCACTTTGGCTGTTGTGTGATTCTGGGCAGTCTGCGGGGGAATGTGCCGTCTGGCGGGGAGAAAAGCGAGGTTGTAACCCGCCTGCGTTATTCCATGCTGGAATTGGGAAATTACATTGAACAGAAGAACTGTTCTCTGGTTCTGGAAGTGATAAACCGTTATGAAAATAATTATTTCAACACGGTCCGAGAAACATCCGTATTTTTAGAGGCACTGGATTTGGACTGTGTGAAGATGCATCTGGACACATTCCATATGAATATTGAGGAAGCAGATATGTTTGAGGCCATTAGGGAGAGCGGGAGCAGGCTGGGGCATTTTCATCTGGCAGACAACACTCGCTGGTATCCCGGACATGGCCGGATTGATTTCCGGTCCGTCCTTAAGAGCCTGAGTCAAATCAGATACAATGGATGGATTAGTATGGAATGCCTGCCGAAACCAACGGAACTGGAGGCCGCGGAGAAGGGGCTGGCCTATATCCGTACTCTGCTGGAAGAGATTGATGGAGTGAAGAGAAAGGAAGATAACAATGGGAAAATTTAAATACGGAGCCACACAGTGGGGAATGCCGGGCAACGGCTGGTATGGCGTACGGCTTGCAAAAGAGGCTGGATTAGATGGACTTCAGCTGGAGCTTGGCAGCTATGAGAGAGGATATCCCCTGGCGCAGAAACAGATTCAGCAGGCATATCTGGAGGAAGGCGGGAAGTATGGAATTCAGTTTCCGTCCCTGGTGCTGAACGACATTAATGTGAATTATTTCATAAAGGGCAGAAACAGCGATATTGGAAAGATTTCCTATGAACAGATGGAACTGGCGGTGGAAACAGCCCATGCCATGGGGATTGGAATGATTATGGTGCCTCTGTTTCTGGATAACGAGCCAAAGACAGAGGAGGATTATGAAAATGCAGCGGAGGGACTTCGTTTTTGCTGTAGGAAGGCCCAGGCCTACGGGATTGACATTACCAGCGAATCCTGCATTGATGCGGCCAGCCATCTGAAGCTATTGCAGATGGTAGACATGCCCAATCACACCGTATTTTATGACGTACAGAATTACCGCTATTGGGGGAAAATCGACCAGATGGAAACACTTCGGGCGTTATGGGGACATATCTATCCTCAGATTCATGTAAAGGACGGAACCGGGATGTATGACAATGGAGGACATCTCAGCGGTTCGCCTTTGTTTGCCGGTGATGCCCATGTAAAGGACCAGCTGGATTTTCTTTTGGGGAAAGGATATGAAGGATGGATGATTCTTGAAAACTATTACGACCAGCTTCCTTTGAGGGCTAGCTGTGAACTGGACCAGCTGTCCCTGGTAAAGGAGGATTTAAAGAATTTGAAGGCTGCTGTGGATTAAGAGCTTGTCCTGATGAAAAGGGGGTTGATTATGGACAATAAACAATTCAGAGGAAAGAATGCCGCAGCCTTTATAAAAAAGCAGGGAATTTATTTTGCCCTTATTGCGGTTGTAGCCGTATTTTCAATTGCCGCCCCAATGTTTTTCCAGGTTAATAACTTTATCCTGATTCTGCGCCAGGGCGCAATCATGGGCATCATGGCCTGCGCCATGACGCTTGTAATCATCGGAGGTAATTTTGATTTGTCGGTGGGTTCCATTCTGTCCTTTTCCACGGTTCTTATGATACAGCTGTTTAACACTGTGGGGCCTGTGCCGGCAATGGCGCTGGTCTTGCTGGCCGGCATTGCCTTTGGGCTGATTTCCGGGTTTCTGGTGGGATATGTGCGCCTGAACTCAATGATAGTGACACTGGGAATGATGGGAATTGTCCAGGCGCTGACCTATTTTGTCTCAGGAGGAAAAAACAGTACCCTTAAAAATGCGGACGGAATGTGGTTTTTGTCCCTGGGACGGGGATTCATAGGCTTTATACCCACAGTGGTAGTTATCTGTTTTGTCTGTATGATTTTATTTGAAATACTGTTAAAGTGCACTGTTTTCGGGAATCAGCTTATGAGCGTGGGCGGCAATCAGGTGGCCAGCCGGTTCTCCGGTGTCGATGATAAGAAAATCGTGCTCATTACATTTATACTTTCCGGAATGATGACAGCTTTGGCCGGTATCCTTTTGGCATCCCGCATCGGTTCCGCGCAGAATGCCATTGGGGAAGGTTACGAGATGAACGTCATTGCGGGTGTTATCCTGGGAGGCGCCAGCCTGTCAGGAGGGAGCGGCAGCGCTGTAAAGGCAGTGATTGGAATTCTGATATTAGGAGTTCTGGATAATGGTTTTGTGATGATGAGCCTTCCATATTCCATGCAGTGGGTGGCGAACGGACTGATTATTCTTATAGTGGTCTATATTGACATCCGATCCAAACGTATTCGGACCAACATGAAGGGAGGGAAGAACGCATGAAGAGAATTGCGGGAAGGATTACGGCTGTAATGCGCAGCAACACGATAATCCCCATTTTTCTGGGGGTGTTCCTGTCAGCTTCGCTTTTTGTGGGAAACTTCTTCTCCCTGGAAAATTTTATCAATATCTTAGGCCAGAATGCGGCAAAGGGCGTTATGGCTGTGGGCATGACATTCCTGATACTCAATGGATATTTTGACCTGTCCGCCGGGACACTGATGGGGCTTGCATCCTGCCTTTTGGTGGGGATTACACCGTCTGTGGGGTTGTTTGCAGCCATTGTGCTGATGCTTCTCCTTGGTCTGGCTGTGGGGACTCTTAACGGGCTGATGGTTACTAAGCTGAAAATTAATGCTTTTATTGTGACAATGGCGGGAATGACACTGTGGCGGGGCCTTACGTTCATTTATACGGAGCAGACGATTCGGAATACTTCAAAAGGCTTTTACGAACTCAGCCGGAACAGTTTCCTGGGGTTGTCATATCCGGTGTGGCTGTGTCTGATATTTGTGGCGGCGGGCCAGGCGGTTTTGCGGTATTCGCGTCATGGACGCAATACATATGCCGCAGGCGGAAACATGAATTCTGCAAAGAATGCAGGCATCAATGTGGACCGGACCGTTATCATCAATTTCGCAGTCTGTTCCCTTTGCGCGGTCGTGGCAGGCATAATGTATGCCTCTAAGTTCAACTCCGCATCTCCCACACTGGGCTGGCCGGATGCCCATATGCTGGCCATTGCAGCTGTTGTGCTGGGAGGAACTAAACTTTCAGGCGGTTACGGGAACATGCTGTATACATTCGGCGGGGTGCTGGTGCTGGGCTTTATCGACAACATCATGAATCTGCTAAAGCTGTCTTCTTACTATAACACATTAGTATTCGGTATCATTCTTATTCTGGTTCTGTATATGGATAAGGTACTGCGGGAAAAGCCCGCATACAATATACCGGATAAACATAATTCTGATGATAAACATGCTACTGAAAAAGAGAAAAAATAATAAATAAAGGAAGGGGTTACAATGATGAAAGGAACAAAGAAATTTTTTGCATTGTTTACTGCAACAGCAACACTTTTAGGAATGACTGCATGTGCAGGCGGAGGAACCGCACAGACAGCTTCACAGACTTCTGCCGCCGCAGATACGACAGCAGCCCAGGCCGCACAGACCGGGGAATCAGTACAGACAGCCGCCGCTGCAGAGGGGGACGTATATCGCATTGGAATGGTGGCAAACAACATTGGAATCGATGATTACCAGACAAAATGTGATGAATGTCTGAGGGAATATGCCGCAGAGGTGGGGAATGTGGAATTGACCGTGCTGGATGCTGCAGGAGATGTGAACACACAGATTAGCCAAATTCAGGACCTGATTCAGCAGAAGTCAGATGTAATTATCGTGTGGGCCTGCGATTCCCTTTCCATTATTCCGGGGCTGCAGGAAGCTAAGGAAGCAGGGATTCCCATCATGTGCACCAACAATCCCATTGATGCCAGCGGAGATGAATATCTGAGTGCATTTGTTGGACCTGACCATTACGAGGAGGCTGTCATGTGTGCCGACATGCTGGCAGGAATGTTCCCGGACGGCTGTAATGTAGTCCAGCTCACCGGTACTCCTGGATACGATGTATCTACCTGGAGGCAGAACGGATTTGAGGAAAGTATTCCCGCGAATATCAAGATTCTGGAGACGCAGAATGCGGATTGGAACCGGGAGAAGGCCCAGCAGCAGATGGAGAAAATGATTTTAAAATATGGTGACCAGATTGACGCGCTGTATGCAGCGGATGACAATATTGCAATAGGAGCCTATAATGCTCTGCAGGCAGCCAATATGGATATCCCCATCATTGCCTGCGCCTTTATTGGAAATGAGGAAAGTGTTAAATATATTGAGGAGGGAATCATCAGCGGAAGCGTACTGCAGTCACCGTTCCCGGACGCAGTCACAGTTCTGGATACAGCCATCAAGCTGGCTAAGGGTGAGGCTGTAGACGCAGTTACCCGCTATGATTTATATCCCTGTACTTCTGAGAATGTGAAACAAGTCATTGCGGATGCGGGATTTGAAATCTGGAATTAAACAAAATATGTATCGCACTCAGCGTCTGGCAGACAGACGCTAAGTGCTCATAACGAGCCACTGCACTAAGCTCGAAAAGACCTCGCTAAGTGCCAGTGACATGTATCGCACGTAGGCGCCTAAAGGACAGGCGCCAAGTGCTCATAACAAGGAGGTGACAGGATGGAAGCCGAGAATGGGTATATACTTCAAATGAAGAATATATGCAAAAGTTTTCCGGGTGTCAAGGCCCTTGACCATGTGGATTTAAACCTGAAGCCTGGGGAGGTGCTGGCTCTGTGCGGGGAAAACGGTGCGGGGAAATCCACGTTGATGAAGGTTCTGGCCGGTTTGTATCAGCCGGATGAGGGGGAAATCCATTACGATGGCAAAAGCGTCTGCTTTAAACATCCGATTGAGGCAAAGCAGGCAGGTGTGGTTATGGTATTTCAGGAATTGTCTCTGGTAACAGATTTATCCGTGGCAGAGAATATTTATCTGGGGAGTCTGCCCATGAGAACCAAGGGAGGGGTGGACTGGAAAAAACTCCGGTCCGATGCAGCCTGCGTGCTGGCGGAATTAAAATGTGAGATTGACCCGAGGACGAATATAGGGGCGCTGCCAATCGCTCAGAGGCAGATGGTGGAGATTGCACGGGGGATTGCCCTTGGTGCGCGTATTCTGATTTTGGATGAACCCACATCCTCCCTGACTGACAGGGAAAAGAATGTGTTTTTTGAGAACATCCGGTATATGAAGAAAAAAGGAACGGCCATTGTCTATATATCACATAAAATGGATGAAATCATGGAAATTTGTGACCGCGCCGTTGTGCTGAGGGACGGGAAAAATTCAGGGGAATTCAACACGGCGGACTGTACCATTGATGATATTATCCAGGGAATGATTGGCCGTGTAATGAGCAATTATTATGTGAAGAATACGGCTGAAGCAGGGGAGGAGTTGCTCCGGGTAGAACATCTGACCCGAAAAGGACAGTACCAGGACATCAGTTTTTCTGTACGCAGAGGGGAAATCGTAGGTTTTTACGGTCTGGTTGGGGCCGGGCGGACTGAGTTGATGGAGAGTATCTTCGGCATAACCAGGCCTGACAGCGGTGAGATTTATTATAAAGGCAGGAAAATCCGGGTGCGCAACAGCCGGGACGCAGTACGCCACAGGATGGCATTTGTGCCGGAAAACAGAAAGGAACAGGGACTGGTACTGGGGGAGAGCTGCCGGAAGAACATGATTCTGGCAAAGCTGCCATGGATGAAGCGAAGGGGATTTGTGGATTTTTCCCAGAGCTACCGCATTTATGATGAATATAAAAAGGCCCTTAAGATTAATGCAGCCAGTCCGGAGCAGCTCACAGTACAGCTTTCGGGCGGTAACCAGCAAAAGATAGTTCTCGGAAAGTGGCTGGCAATCCAACCTGATTTATTGATTCTGGATGAACCTACACGCGGTATTGATATAGGTGCCAAGGCAGATATCCACCGGTTTATTGCGCAGCTGGCAGAACAGGGAATGGCAGTCATACTGATTTCCTCTGAGATGCCTGAAATCATAGGTGTATCCAACCGTCTGCTCTGTATCCGGGAGGGTGAAATCTGCGCACATCTGGAGGGTGAGGCCATCAATGAACGCAACATTATTAATTCAATTATGGGCAAACCTGTGAAGGAACAGGCGGCCATTGGAGGTGTGGTATGAAGGATTGTACATTTGAACAAAAACTAAGTATTCTGAATACTGCCTGGGGCGAGGAAAAGGCTGACACCGTAATACTGGGAGGAACACTGGTAAACGTGTATACTCTGGAGATATATCCGGCGGACGTGGCCGTCCGGCATGGAAGGATTGCCTATGTGGGGGATGTATCCCACACCATAGGTCCGGAGACAAAGAAGATTGATGCCTCCGGCAGATACCTTGCTCCTGGTCTTATTGACGGACATCTCCATATTGCCGGTACGCATATGAGCATGACGGAATTTGGAAAGGTTGCATTGATGCATGGCGGAACGGCAGTGGCTACAGGATTTTTTGAAATCGGAATTATAAAGTCCCTGAAGGGAATCCGTTTTTTCCTGGATGAGCTTAAGAATACAGGGGTGAAGCCATTGTTTGTGATTCCGCTGCCTGCATTTCATCAGAATGAATCTTTTGAAAACCTTGGCACATTCACGGAGGAGATGGCCATAGAGGCCCTTCACTGGGATGATTGTTATGGTGTGAATGAGCTTAACCTGGCCCGTGTGGCAGGGAAGAATGAGAGTCTTCTGCGAATCGTGCATGAAGCGCAGAAACTTAAAAAGGTGTTGGTAGGCCATGCTTCCGGCGTGCGTGGAACACTGCTCCAGGCGGGCCTGAGCTTTGCCAATCATGTGAGCGACCATGAGACTGTGGCGGCGGATGAAGCCAACGAAAAAGCCCGCCTGGGAATTGCGGAACATCTGAGGGAAGGCTCTGTTGGACAGGAACTGGGAAAGGTGCTGCCGGATTTGGGGGGGAAGTTCGAACTTATAGGAGATTTTGGGTATGCATCCGATGAGATAGACCCCAGCCGTGTGAATGATATCGGATATATGGATGCAAAGGTACGCAGCGCCATTGCGTGCGGCGTTTCACCGGCTCTGGCCATACGTGCCGGTTCACTGAATGTCGCCCGGTTTTTCCGGCTGGAGGACGATATAGGAAGTATTGCTCCGGGCAAGTGCGCCGATATCCTGCTTCTGGACAATTTGGAACAGGTACATGTGGAGAGCGTGATTGTGGATGGTGAAATGCTGGTTATGAATGGAAGCTATTGCAGAGAAATCTCAGCCCCCAGGTATCCGGATGAATTCATGCATTCCATGAACCTGAAGCCCCTTACCCCGGACGATTTCCGTGTAAGGGCGCCTTATGAGGGATGTGTAAGGGTGCGCGTTATCGGAATGAATGGGGATCCTCTGATTACAGACCCCCTGGTGGAGGAGATGGAGTCGCGTGACGGCTTTATTGAAGCTGACCCTGAACGCGATATAGCTAAGATTTTTACAATGGACCGGCACCAGCAATCGGGCAGGAAGGGAATCGGCTTTGTGAAAGGCTTTGGTATACGCAACGGAGCAATTGCAGAATCCTACGCCCCCTGCATAGAGAACCTGAATATTATCGGAAGCAATGATGAGGACATGCGCATTGCCGCCAACTATCTGATTGAACACAATGGCGGTTTTGTGGTAGTGTCAGGAGGCAAGGTACTGGCATCCCTGGAACTCTCCATTGCAGGCATTGTATCGCCTGCTCCGTACCAGGAGGTGATTGCGGGAATGAAAGCAGTCAATGCTGCGGCGGAGGCAATCGGATGCGTGGTGGACAGTGTTTTCCATAAGATGGCATTCATGGTTTATCCTACCCAGTTTCCTTCCTACAAACTCAGTACCTATGGTCTGGCCCAGGTATCGGTAAAGGGAGAAGAACTTATTGATTTGTTCCCATAAAAATGGGACAGAAGAAAAGGTGTGTGTATTATGAGTATTGTTTCATTTGACAGGGACAGGCCTCTTGACATGATTGCCCTTGGCCGCATTGCCATTGATTTTAATCCGGAGGAGTATTGTAAACCCTGGTCTGAATGCAGTTCATTTAAAAGATATGTGGGTGGCTCCCCTGCAAACATAGCGGTGGGTGCTGCCCGGCTGGGGAAAAAAGTTGGTTTCCTGGGATGCGTGTCCAATGATGTAATGGGAACCTGCTGCAAGGACTTTCTGGAACAGGAAAAGGTGGATGTCTCCCATATTTTTACGGCACAGCACGGTGAGTCCATGCCCCTGGCATTTACGCAGGTACCTTCCCCGGAAGAGTCCAGCCTGGTTATGTACCGGAATCATGCGGCGGATTTGGCCCTTACCGCCCAACAGGTGGATAAGGAGTATGTGCAGAGCGCGGGGATGATTGTAATCAGCGGAACCGCACTGGCAGCCAGTCCTTCCAGGGAAGCCGCCCTCAAGGCTGCGCTGCTGGCCCGCAAGGCGGGGACTGTGGTGGTTTTTGACATTGATTACAGGGGATACACCTGGAAGGATGCGGAGGAGATATCTGTCTATTATACGCTGATGGGCAGAATGTCGGATATCATTATGGGAAGCCGGGAGGAATATGATATTATGGATGCGGTCCTGGCTCCCGGCATGGAGGACAGGCAGACAGCAGACCGGTGGCTGGGGGAGAATGCCAAAATTGTGGTAATCAAACATGGCAGGCAGGGATCTGACGCCTACACCGGAGAAGGGGAATGCTATCACGTGCAGCCGTTTCCAGTCAAGGCGGTGAAAGGCTTTGGCGGCGGAGATGGTTATGCCAGCAGCTTTTTATGCGCATTACTGGAAGGTTTTCCGGTCAATGAATGCCTGGAACGGGGCAGCGCATCAGCGGCCATGCTTGTGGCCAGTCACGGCTGCAGCAGTTTCATGCCTGACAGGGAGCAGCTGGAAGCCTTTATACATAAAGAAAAACAGCGGTATGGAGAGATTGTTTCCAGAAGGGAAAGCGGGGACAGAGGATGCTAAGTACACTTGCATATGCTCTGCAGATGGCAGAGCGCGGAGGAAGAGGGCTGGCCGCTTTTAACGTGTTCGGGTATGAGGATGCTGCTGCTGTAGTCCATGCAGCTGAAAAGCAGGGACGGCCAGTGGCCCTGATGGCCAATAAGGACGCTGTGGCACATATGGGGATTCCGGTTCTGGCATGTATACTGCGCCATGTGGCACAGGAAGCGGAAGTGCCTGTATGTGTTCATCTGGACCATGCAACAGAGCTTGGAACCATACAGGAGGCGATTGCCCATGGATTTACGTCTGTTATGTTTGACGGTTCCCAACTGACATTTGAGAAAAATGCAGAGCTGACCTGCAAGGTCCTGGATATGGCAGGCCCTGCCGGGGTAAGCGTTGAGGCTGAGATTGGGGCAGTGGGATACAGTGACCCGTCCCTTGTCTTTAAACCGCGATATACTGAGCCGGAAGAAGCAGAAGCTTTTTACAGGGCCGCTCCGGTGGATGCGCTTGCGGTTGCTGTAGGCACCGTACACCGTATGGTGGCTCAGGAAGCTGCACTGCAATTTCAACGTTTAAAGGCAATCCATACCCTTGTAAAGGTGCCCCTGGTGATTCATGGGGCAACAGGAGTGCCGGACCAGGATTTGGGAAAGCTGGTCCGCTGCGGCGCGGGAAAAATTAATCTGGGTACAACGCTGCGTCTGGCCTTTGGGCGGGAACTGAGAAGACAGATTCTGGATAATCCGGAGGAATACGACAGAATTAAGCTGTTTGGGCCATGCATGGAAGCTGTGGAAGAAAAGGCAGCACAAAAGCTGAGACTGATTTGATTCGGATATCACGGCGAATGTATGGGAAAGCAATAATATGATAGAAAGCCCAACCGGGAGGACGGACAGGTGGTTTTACCATAACCTGTCCGTCCTTCCGGTTGGGTTGCTGTAGTTTTTTAACGTTATACCATTCAGATATACATACCCGGCATCAAGACAATCAATATAGAATAGTTTGAAGGGCTACCCGTGCATGAATCGTATTATCGGAGGCGGACCCGGCCCCCCAGGAAGATGCCTGTTCGACGTTCCCCAGGAGCAGCAGGATGGGCCGTTTCAGATGCATATTCAGGAATCACGTTTTTGAACAGAGAGGAATCCGAGCCCGTCACCCTGCCTGTCCCGAGGATTATAAAGAATTAAAGGAAACCATTCCGTGGCGGGACGGTTCGGTACGTATTCTCGGCATCACCAGGCTGAAGGAGCCCCAGACAGTGGAAAGCCAGGATGGACAGGGCAATGTTAAAGTGACAGAACGGCCGGCGGTATACATTGATGTGGCGGCAGTACATGAGTATAAGGAGCTTGCTAAGATAAAATAGTATGAAGCAGGATATCTTACCCGCCAACAAGTTAGCCAACGTTACTTTCAGCCAACAAGTCAGACTCAGTCTGACTTGTTTTTCTTCCCCTGCCGTTGTAGAATAACCTCAGAAGAAAAATCCCCCAAGTAAACATCCCCGCAGAAAAGTGAGAAGAGATTTATGAAATCCATACGAAAAGAAATGACAAGAAACCACCTGATTCTGCTGCTGGTGGCCTTTATCTTCATAGCATCCAATGCCCTGGTGAACGTGGGGTCATCCCGCCGGTACAACGGGCTTTTACAGGATTACCAGCAGGTGAACGGGCTGCTGGCTGTCAATAACCGGAGGCAGACTTATTTTAAGCTGTACAGCAAAAGCCATGACGAGGGGACGCTGAAGCAGTATTATGACGAATGCCAGCTGTTTGACAGCCAGCTGCGGGGCCTGGATGAAAAGATGCAGAATGACCGGAAATGTAAGATGATGTACCGGATTGTGGGACAGGTGGCTGAGTACAGGCGGGAGATGGCGGAGTCCTACATCCGGCCTGACGGGGATTACTATCCCAGTCTGATGGCTGATTTGGACGAAGTGGATTTGGAGATTGAGCGGTGTCTCAACCAGTTGATGAGCCAGTACCTGGAGTATTTAAATACTGCATTTGCCAGCCACAGCAGGACGCTGAGAATCACTAACAGTATTCTGATTGTGTTTTTCATGACAGCCAGCCTCTTTGGAATGGTGCTGAACCATCAGATGAGCACCAGTATCCTGAATTCCATCAAACGGCTGACGGATGCTGCAAGGGAAATCATGAACAACAACCTGGAGGCAGCGGATATTGAAGAAACGCCTTTTATGGAGCTGAACCAGGTTTCCGCCACATTTGACCAGATGAAACGGCAAATCAGGACCATGATTACGGAATTACAGGAGACGCACCAGATGAAGGAACGGCTGGCCGAGGCAAAAATCCGGGAGCTGCAGATGCAGATGAATCCCCATTTCCTGTTTAATACACTGAGTCTGGTAATCCGGAGTATCCAGCTGGGAGAGAGGGACACATCCATCCAGCTGGTCAAAGCCATTTCCAAAATCCTGCGCAGCAGCATTGAAATCAATACGGTTTCCATTCCGCTGGATGCTGAGATTGAACTGCTTCAGTCATACCTGTATATACAGAAGCTGCATTTAAAGGGGAGAGTGACCTTCTGTCTGGATGTGCGCAAGTCATTTATGGGCGAGGATGTAATGATTCCGCCGCTGACAATCCAGCCTCTGGTGGAGAACAGTATCCAGCACGGGCTGAAGGACAGGGTCAGCGGGGGCAGGGTGGATATACTGATTACTGAGAAGCCGGATTATATTGAGGTGGTGGTGGCGGACAACGGCGTGGGATTTCCGGAGGACCGGGAACAGCCGGAAACCGGAGGACTGCTTATGAACCTGGACCAGCCGGAAGCCGGAGGCCGGACCCGGGAAAGCAATCGTCCCGCCTGCCGGGAAACGCCCATTCCCAAAACCTCCATTGGCCTGAAAAATGTGAGGGAACGGTTAAAATTGTTTTATCGGAAAGATGATGTGCTGCACATTGGGCGGACAGAGGGCGTTACGAGGATTACGCTGAAGCTTTATAAATCAGACAGGCATTAGGAGGATACAGTTATGTTGCGTGTAATATTGGCAGATGACGAGCAGTACGAGCGGAATTATCTGGAGAAGGTCATAAAGGAGAGCTATCCCGGTCTGCTGGAGATTGTCTACAAGGCAGTGGACGGTATGGATTTAATGGAAAAACTGGAGGAGTGCAAGCCCCAGATTGTGCTTTTGGACATCAAGATGCCCAGAATGAACGGACTTAAGACAGCGGAGGAGGTGCGCAAAAGGCATCCGGATATCCAGATTGTGCTGATTTCCGCTTACAGTGATTTCTCCTTTGCCAAACAGGCAATCAAACTGGGGGTGACGGATTATCTCCTTAAGCCCTACCTGGATTCGGAGCTGCGGGAGACACTGGATAAGGTCATTGCCCGGGTTAGGGAACGGGAGGATACCCTGTCCATGCTGTCCTATTCCAATTATCTGGTGGATGATGGAAAGGCTGCCTTTGATTTTTACAGGGATTTGGAGAAGGACTTGCTGTGGAATTTGTTTTTTGGACGCAGGGACAGGGAAAAGCTGGAAAAGGAATTTGCCATGTGGGGAGTGGGACCCGGGTGGTTTAAGGTGGTGCTGATTTCCAGTCCGGCCCTGGTCAGCATGGGAGGGTTTTCACAGGAGGTGCTTAAAAACTATTTCCACATGGCAGGGGTGACTGTACTTAACAGTATCTGGATGGACCAGATGATTATCTGCCTTTATTCACCGCAGCAGGATGCATTCACGGAGCTGACCGGCTGCATTACCAGGGCCAGGGATTACCTGGCAGAGGAGCGGAAGATTCCGGTTGCCTGCGGTGTCAGCGGAGCCTATGAGGGAATGGAACAACTGGCCGGGGCATATGAGGAGGCTGCATCTTTTATCAGGGAATATTCTGCGGAGGAGGCCGGGCTTGCCTTTGACAATATGACGGAAGGCATGAAACGAATCTGCGGTCTGGAGGACCGGATTATCCAGTCCCTGTCCGGGGAGGACCAGGACCAGAGCAGTGTCCTTTTTACGGAGATGATAGAGGAGCTGGAAACTCTTTTAGGATATCAGGATGTGTCGGTGAAGCTGAATTTCGGCCGCAGCCTGATGACTATCATCCGGGGAATCAACCGGATGCCGGGAATAAGGGTTAAGACCTCAGAGGCAGCCATGCGTTTTGAAAAGCTGGGACAGCTTAATTTTAACGGGGATAATTTAAAATATCATGTGGAGTACTTTTCTGAGATGAGGATTCAGAAGGAATGACACTGAGGAAGCCATGGGTCCGGGTCAGGAGGAATAGGTTGAAAAGACAGTTAATAATAGGTGCCGCGGCCGCAGTGCTGATTGCAGGTCTGGCAGGTGGTTATGGAGTTTTAAGAAACAGGGGGGCAGCGGGAGCGGACAATGAACCGGAGATAGTGCTCTGTTACGGAGAGGTGAACCCGGAAGGCCATGTGCTGACAGAGTCGGCCCAGTTTTTTGCTGACAGGGTCAATGAACTGACCGGCGGCAAGGTGATGGTTGAAATCTATCCTTCCGGCCAGCTGGGGGACGATGCCCGCTGTTACCAGTCCATGGAAATGGGGGCATTGGATTTGTACCGCGGCAACAGCATGTCCCTGGTGGATTGCGGAAATCCCATGATGTCTGCCCTGGTGCTGCCCTATGTTTTCCGGGACAGGGAGCATTTCTGGAATGTATGCAGCAGTGATTTGGGAAGGGAAATACTTAATAATATCCAGGACTGTACCGGTATGATTGGGCTGGCCTACATGGACGAAGGGGCCAGAAACTTCTTTACCACAGAACGGCCGGTGCGTAGGCTGGAGGATATGAAGGGACTGAAAATCCGGGTGCAGGTGGCGTCCATGATGGGCGATACCGTGGAAGCACTGGGGGCCGTGGCAGTGCCCATAGCCTATGCAGAGCTCTATACGGCCCTGGAGTCAGGGACCATTGACGGAGCCGAGAACCCGCCGGTAAGCTATTATTATAATAAATTTTATAAAGTTGCCCCTTATTATGTAAAGGACAGCCATACCTATACGCCGGGGGTGATACTGGTAAGCAAAATCACCTGGAAAAACCTGAAGAAGGAATATCAGGACGCTCTGGTACAGGCGGCAGAAGAAACCCAGGAATATAACCGGACAGCCATAGAGGAAGCGGACCGGAAGGCATATGAGGCTCTGGAGAAGGAGGGCGTTACGATTCTGGAACCCCAGGACCCGGACGCCTGGAGCCGGGCCATGGAGCCGGTATACCGGAAATACGGCGGAGAATATCTGGACCTGATTGAAAAAATCCGGCAGATGCAGTGAGACAGATGCGGTAAGACAAAAAATCCGGCAGATGCAGTAATGCAGGCAAATCAAGACACATATATCATGACAGGAGGAAGGCGCAATGACAGCAGGACTTATGAAACTGCCCGAAAACCGGGTGCGAAGAAATTATACAGGGGGAGCGGGAATTGACCGCCTCCATGGTAAGGACCAGTGGGCGGATAACAATATGCCCGAGGAATGGGTGGGTTCCATGGTGGAAGCCTCCAATCCGGGAATGGAGCCCATTGCACATGAGGGGCTGGCTGCGGTGCAGACGGAAGATGGGCCCAGGTTCCTGCGGGACCTGATAGATGAGAACCGGGAATTCTATCTGGGTTCGGGCGTTGGCAGGGACGGGAGCTGGCGTCTCAGCTTCCTTCTCAAGATTCTGGACTCAGCCATGCGGCTTCACGTACAGGCCCATCCCACCACACGGTTTGCCAATGAAGTGATGGGAATGCCCTATGGGAAGCTTGAATGCTATTACATTCTCCACGTAAGGGACGGCGTCAGCCCCTATATCCGCCTGGGATTCCAGCACACACCGGGAAGGGATGCCTGGAGGGAAATCGTGGAGCAGCAGGACAAGGCCCGGATGGACGGCTGTTTTGAGAAGATTCCGGTGCAGGTGGGGGAGGTCTGGTATATTCCGGGCGGAATGCCCCATGCCATAGGCGAGGGAATCACCATGCTGGAAATCATGGAGCCGTCTGATTTGGTGGTCCGGTGCGAGTTTGAGCGTGAGGGAATCGTTGTGCCGGAGGAAGGCAGGTTCATGGGACGGGGGCTGGACTTTTGTCTGGATATTTTTGATTATACAGAGTATTCCAAAGAAGAAATCATGAAAAAGTGCAGGATAGAGCCTCGGATATTGGAGGAAACAGATGCCTATCGGCGGGTGGGGCTGGTGGATGAAAAGCTGACCTCCTGCTTCTTTGTGGAGAAGCTGGAGGTGACCGGGCCTGCTGTTGTGGGGCATAACCATAAATTTACCCTGGGGGTGGTATGCGGCGGAAGCTGCACCATGGAACAGGACGGCCAGGTGCTCAGCCTGAAGGCAGGGGACAGCTTCCTGATAGCTGCCGGGACAGAGGCATACCAAATCCTGCCAAAGGGCAGTGTACAGCTGGTGATGGTGTATCCGGGAAAGGATATGGATGCACTCTAAAGGGTGTTTCAAATATGGTTTAATCCAGGTTCAGGTTCCGCACGGAATTCCGGATGACCAGGGAGGCTTTCAGCACCGGAAGCTCTGCCAGGACACCGGATTGCAGATAACCATGGATAAAATCAATGGCAATTCCGGCCAGCCTGCGGACCGGGACGCTGACCGTTGACAGGGGCGGCGTTACAAAGTTGGCCATGATACAGTCGTCATAGCCAAATACAGACAGGTGGTCGGGAATCCGCAGCCCAAGGATATAACAGGCCCGGTAGATATTGAAGGCGGTCATGTCGTTGCAGGCAAAAATCGCCCCGGGGCGGTCCGGCTTTTGGAGCAGCTGCAGGATTCGGCCGGGGGTGGTGCCCATGTCTTCCGGATTGATGTCAAAGAGCATGCGGCCCGGGCTGCAGTCCAGGCCGTGTTCCTTAAGGGCAAGGGCCATGCCGTCATACCGGTCCTGGTAGGTACGGTTGTCAAAGCTCTGGAAGATACCGCCGATGCTTTTATGCCCCAGCTTAATCATATAGGAGACCGCCTCATAGGCGGCTTTTTTATTGTCCAGGCGGAGACAGTGTTCCAGGTCGTCCTCAAAGGAACGGTTTAAATATACATAAGGGATGTTGTATTCAGCCAGTTTCATGATGTGGTCATGCTGGCTGGTGACAGGAGTAATGATGACGCCGGCAATGTCCATCCCGATTAGATTTTCCAGAATCTGTTTTTCTTTTTCCAGACTGTATTCCGTATTGTTCAGGTAAATGATATAGCCCTTTTCTGCTGCGCAGGACTCCAGGTACTGTTCCAGTTTTGTGTAGTAGATATTGGTCAGGGACGGGAGGACCAGGGCCAGGGTCTGGCGGCGTCCTGTTTTTAAGTTGACAGCCAGGGTATTGGGGCGGTATCCCAGTTCTGCAACTGTCTCCAGTATTTTCTGTTTGGTCTCTTCTTTTAAATATCCTTTGCCGGAAAGGGCGCGGGATACCGTGCAGACGGAATAGCCGCTTTTTTTTGCCACGTCCTTGATTGTTACCATATTCCGGTCCACCTCCCTGTGATTCTCTATAAATGCATACACAGATATTGTAAAGGTTTCTTGAAACAATGTCAAAATGAAAGCGGAAAAAACCATAAACTTTTTTGAAAATTCTTAAATTGTGAAGATTGCATAAAAATGGCGTTAAAAATCTGTTAAACTTTTTTGCAAAAAATGCTTGATGGAAAATATGTAAACGTTTATACTAAATAAGTAAAATATGTAAACGTTTAGCGAGTGGCGTTACGCTGGACAACTTAAGGAAAGGGGATAACTATGAAAAAGAGAGTTTTATTAGCAGGTGTTCTCACAGCAGCAATGATGACAGTAACTGCATGCAACGGCATGCCGGGTATGGGAAATGCCCAGCCGGCTGCAACACAGGCCCAGGGAGGGGACAGCAGTGAAGCTGCCGCAGGCGATGACAAGGTATATGAATTAAAGATTTCCACTTCCCAGACAGAGCAGGCCCTGATTACCAGGAACTACCAGAAGCTGGCGGATGTGTTAAATGAGAAATCAGGCGGCAGGCTGAAGGTAAGCGTATTCCCGTCCGGCCAGCTGGGCAGCGATGAGGATGTGCTGGAGCAGGCCATCCAGGGCGCCAATGTGGCAGTCAACACAGATGCTTCCCGTATGGGACAGTATGTGAAGGACTTCTCCATCCTGATGATGGGCTATTTTGCTGATAACTATGATGAGTGCTATAAGATAACTCAGACAGATACATTTAAGGGCTGGACAGACACCCTGTCCAAGGACCATGGCATCAAAATCCTGTCCTTTACGTTCTATGACGGCCCCCGTCATTTCATGACCAACAAGCCAATCAACACACCGGATGACCTGAAGGGCATGAGAATCCGTACCATCGGACAGGAAGTATGTACCGAGACCATCCAGGCCATGGGCGCCACCCCGATTTCCATGTCATGGGGCGAGGTTTACAACGGTATCCAGTCCAAGGCATTGGAGGGCTGCGAAGCACAGAACACGTCTACCTATCCGTCCAGACTGTATGAAGTGTGCAAGTATCAGTCAAAGACCGGCCACTTCCAGCTGATGCAGGGATTAATCTGCGGCCAGAGCTGGTTCGAGAGCCTGCCTGAGGATTTACAGACCCTGCTGGTTGAGACTTCCATTGAGGTTGGCCAGGAGACGGCTGCTGATGTTATGACTGAGGCTGACGAGGCTGAGAAGGCAATGGTTGAGGCAGGAATGACCATCGTAGAGCCGGATATTGCTCCATTTAAGGCAGCGGTTGACCCGGTATATGAGAAACTTGGATATGCTGAACTGAGAGATAAACTGTACAAGGAGATTGGCAAGACCAACTAATCCGCAGGTACTTTTCGCAATACAGAAAGGAAGCTTTTAAATGAAAAAAATTTCTGCTGTTATTTTAAAGACAGAGGAGCTTCTGGCCGGTGCAATGTTATGCATGATTGCCGTTCTGGTGTTCTGGTCCGCAGTGGCCAGAACCGTCGGAATGCCGGTGAACTGGGCTCAGGACGTTTCTTTGCTGGCATTTGGATGGCTGACCTTTATCGGCTCTGATATCATCATCAAGAGCGGCGGCCTGATTCGAATCGACATGCTGTCCAACCGGTTCCCGAAATCGGTACAGAAGACTCTGATGCTGGTGTTTGACGTTTTCATGTTGCTGTTTTTGCTGATTCTGATTGTTTACGGTTTCCTGCTGGTGTCCCAGAGCTGGAACCGCACCTTCAATACCCTGAAGATGAGCTATGCCTGGTGTACCCTGGCGGTGCCGGTGGGCTCCCTGCTGATGTTCTTCAGCATGTTGGGCAAGATGCTCGGCGATATCAGGAAACCAATGAAAGAATGGGGGGTTAATTAATGTTAAGTGCAGTTGGATTTTTCTTGATTCTCCTGTTCCTTGGAATGCCCGTGGCCTTTGCAATTGCAGTGTCCGGATTTTCCTTTTTCCTGATGAGGCCGGAGATTCCATGGACCATTCTGGTGCAGAAATCCCTGTCCACCACCCAGTCCTTTACCATGCTTGCCATTCCGCTGTTCATTTTTGCCGGCAACCTGATGAACAACACAGGCATCACATCCCGTCTGGTAAAGCTGGCAAACGTGCTGACCGGACATATGTACGGTTCCATCGGCCAGGTATCTGTGGTTTTATCCACCCTGATGGGCGGCGTATCCGGTTCCGCTGTGGCGGACGCAGCCATGGAGTGCCGTATCCTTGGGCCTGAGATGACAAAGAGAGGCTATGCGCCTGGCTGGGCCGCTGCCATTAACTGTCTGTCAGGACTGATTGTGGCCACGATTCCGCCTTCCATGGGCCTGATTCTCTACGGTACCGTGGGCGAGGTTTCCATTGGCCGGCTGTTTGTAGCCGGATTCCTTCCAGGCATCATTATGTGTATCTTTATGATGATTGCCACCTCCTGGTCCGCACGGCACTACGGATATAAGCCGGACCACGACAAGCCTTCACCTCCAGGCGTTATCATCAGGTCCTGTATTGAGAGTATATGGGCCCTGCTGTTTCCCATCCTGCTGATTGTGCTGATTCGTTTCGGTGTTATGACGCCTTCAGAATCCGGTGCCTTTGCAGTATTTTATGCGCTGTTTGTAGGTATCTTTATTTACAAGGAACTGAACCTTGAGAAGTTTAAGAAGTGCGTCATTGACAGCGTAAAGGACCTGTCCGTGATTACCATGATTCTGGCTTTCTCCGGCATATTCAGCTACGGCGTTGTATTTGACCAGCTGCCCAAGACCCTGACCACTCTGCTGGTGGGCCTGACCAGCAATAAATACATACTTTTGCTGCTGATTTTAATTATGCTGACCGTGTTCGGTATGTTCATGGAGACAACGGTTATTACCCTGATTGTTACTCCCATCCTGATTCCGATTATCACACAGTACGGCATTGACCCGGTTCACTTCGGCATCATCATGATGACCATTGTTACCATGGGCTGTTCCACGCCTCCGGTTGGAGTTGCGCTGTACACCTGTTCCAATATCATGGACTGTTCGGTGCAGGAGACCACGAAGTATTCCCTTCCGTTGTTCATAGCTATCATGGCAACGCTGGCTATCTGTGTATTCTTCCCGGATTTGGTGCTGTTCCTGCCGAATATGATTTACGGTACAAGTATGTAATCCAGTGTTTAGTAAGCCCTGTACGGGCCGTCTCACAGGGGCGGTCCATGCAGGGCTTTCGGCTATCCATATATCTTGAATATCTTTTTCTCAAATTCATCAGCCGGCATGGGACGGTCAAAGAAATAGCCCTGGAGCAGGGAGACAGGGAATTTGCTGGTGATATCCAGTATCTCCCCGGTCTCCACACCTTCCACCACAATGTTGATTTGGAGTTTCCTGCACAGGTTCACCACACATTCCACAATAGCCAAATCCATGGTATTGTCCGGGGTTAAGTGCAGGGTAAAGGAATGGTCAATCTTCACAGAGTCCACGGGAAGGTTGCGAATCAGCAGCAGGGTGGAGTAGGCAATCCCAAAGTCGTCCAGGGATATGCAAAAGCCAAATGACCGAAGCTTCTCAAAGCACCCGGCCAGGGTGTTGAAATCATCCACCTTAGAACTCTCTGTCAGCTCAATGCAGAGAAATCCGGGATTCAGCTGATAGTCATTGGCTTTCTGAATCAGATAGTCCACAAATCCGGAATCCTTAAACTGAAGATAGGATACATTGAATCCAACCATCAGTCCCGGAAAATCCTTCTGCCATTTCCTTGCCTTCTGGAATACCTGGTCCACGATGAAACGCCCCACTATATGGATATCCCCGCTGTATTCCAGCTGCCGGATGACATCAGTGATGGTGGCCCATTTGATGGACGGGTCAAACCAGCGAAGAAGGGCTTCGCATCCAACCGCCCTGTGGCAGGAGGCATCCACCAGGGGCTGGTAATAAAGCTGGAACCCCTGAAACTGATTCTGTATGGACCGGGTCAGTGCATGCTTCAGCTGTATGGTGCGGTTGTGGTGCTCAGCGATTTCCAGGGAGAAGAATACCAGGTTTCCGCGGGAAATCTGTTTGGCATGCTCCAGGGAATGTTCCAGGCATCCCAAGAGCACGTCCCGTTTACTGCCGTATTCGGGATAGAGGACAGCGCCGCCGGATATGCTTAAATGGACTGCCTGTCCGTCGGGTCCGCACAGGTTCCGGGCGGCCAGGGTAATTTCCCCAAAAAGAGCTTCGGTGTCTTTTGCGGTTCCTCCGGGGGACAGGATGATAAACTCATCCCCCTCCAGCCGGTAGACATCCCGGTCCGGTCCGCACAGCAGTTCCAGCTTCCGGCTGAAGCGGTAAAGGACATTGTCCCCAAAGCTGTAACCGAATTTATTGATGATTTCACGGAAATGGTCCAGGTCAATGAGAAGCAGGGAGCCGGGCTTTCCGGTGAAGTCGCAGTTGTTAAACGCATAGATGGTTTTCAGGTTGGTCAGGGGGTCGTATTTGTTTTTGGCATCCAGACGTGTCATGAGACCGGCAAACAGTTTTGGTTTTTGTTCACCGTCCAGAATCAGTGTGCCCCGGCATTCCAGCCACACATATTCACCGTGCCGGTTCAGGGCGCGGTATTCACATTTGTGGTGGGTGTTCCTGCCGGAGAATACCTGTTCCAGGTCCCTGGTATACCGCTCCCTGTCGTCAGGGTGAATGCGCTTCAGCCAGATACTGCCTGCATTTGTCATGTACTCTCCGGGCATGTCAAAATAGTCCACGGCATTTTCCGACCAGCGGGACAGGTCTTTCTTCATGTCGCAGGCATAGATATATACGTGATGGGATGTGGTTGAGAGAGCCTGAAATAAGTCATTGTCCAGGATACTGTTCATAGGGGTACCTACTTTGACCTTTCCTGCATGTATCAATACATGTTTTATACAGCCTATTATAATAAAAAGGGTGGATAGTTACAATATTTTTAGATAAAATAAAGAAAAACGTAATAAGAAATCAGACAAAGGCGGTTTTTTCAATGCAAAAAAATTGTTAGATATGCATAAAAAATTGCATAAAGATTTGCCGCATTGGACATTGATTTCAGCTGAAAAGATTGCTATATTGTTATGGTATCAAATTGTTCTTTGAAAAAATCATATCTATATCGCTGTTTAAAACATAGCTGGGACCACGGGGCATACGTCGGGTATCATATAGACTGAACCGGTATGAGGGTGCATCGCGGACACCCGTGCCGCCGGCAGTATACCAGTCATATAGTCTATGAAACAAAGATTGTTTATGAACTTACATCAGGAGGTAATCATGAAGGGAACCTTACTCGTAAAGAACGTTAAGCATCTTGTTACATGTGACGGGGATGACAGACTGCTTGAGGGTGTGGACGTATTAATCCGGGACGGAGTCATTGCCGGAATCGGACGGGAAGAAGAAACAGCGGGGGATGTGATTGACGCATCTGACATGGTGATGTATCCGGGACTTATCAATACACACCATCATTTATATCAGACATTCAGCCGTAATTTACCGCAGGTACAGAACATGGAGTTATTTCCATGGCTGAAAACATTATATGAGATTTGGAAGCACGTGGATGAGGACGTGGTCTATTACAGTGCGCTTACAGGCATGGGAGAGCTGCTGAAAACAGGGTGCACCACCTGTCTGGACCACCACTATGTGTTTCCGGGGCAGGCAGGGAACGGGCTGTTGGATGCCCAGTTCGGGGCGGCGGATGCCCTGGGCATCCGTTTCCACGCCACCAGGGGGAGCATGGACTTAAGCGTAAAGGATGGGGGACTGCCTCCGGACAGCGTGGTGCAGACTGTGGATGAGATTCTTAGGGACTCAGAGCGGGCAGTGGAAAAATTTCACGACAAGGGCCGGTATTCCATGCATCAGGTGGCACTGGCCCCCTGCTCCCCCTTCAGCGTGACGGGAAGGCTTCTGAAGGAATCAGCAGAGCTGGCCAGGAAGCTGGGGGTCAGGCTCCACACCCACCTGGCAGAGACAAAGGATGAGGAGCGGTTCACGCTGGAGCATTTTGGGATGCGGCCCCTGGAGTATATGGAGAGTCTGGGATGGATAGGGGAGGATGTGTGGTATGCCCACGGAATCCATTTCACTGAGTATGAACTGAGACGCCTGGCAGAGACAGGAACAGGAGTGGCCCATTGTCCCATATCCAATATGAAGTTATCCTCCGGCGTTGCCCTGGTGCCCAGGATGCTGGAGCTGGGAGTGCCCCTGGGTCTGGCTGTGGACGGTTCCGCCAGCAACGACGGCTCCAATCTTCTGGAGGAAATGCGGGTGGCCTATCTGCTTCACCGCCTCCAGTGGAGCCGTCAGGCGCCGTCAGCCTATGACATCCTGAAGATAGCCACCAGGGGAAGCGCCCGCATACTGGGAAGGGATGACCTGGGCCAGATAGCAGTGGGCATGGCAGCGGATTTCTTCCTGGTGGACATGAACCGGATGGAGCTGACCGGCGCCCAGTTTGACCCTAAATCCATGCTGTGCACGGTGGGGCTTAAGGGCAGCGTGGATTACACAGTGGTAAACGGGGAAGTGGCGGTCAGGGAGGGACGGCTGGTCCGCGTGGATGAGGAGCGGACCGTGGAAAAAGCCAACTCGGTTGCAGCAGAATACATCAGCCGATAAGTAATTCCTGAATCCGGCTCTGCCGGAGGAAAAGCAGAAGGGGCTGCGCCCGGTGCGCGGCTCCTTCTTTTTGCGGAACGGGCAGAACCACGGCACTGTATTTTTTCACAGTATGTTCAAACTTATTAAAGGTTGGCTAAAGGTTTCTCTATTATGATAGCTGGTAGAAAATACAGATGCCCGTATCGGGCAAAAGGAGGAAATAATGGAGAAAGCAGTGGTAATCAGAAAGGATAAGGCAGGTAAGCAATTTGGATTTCCGGCATTTCTCTTGGCCGTGGCAGCGGTGCTGTTCCTGGTATTCATGGGCGCCCATACGGCTTACGGGGCCGGCGGGCTGGAACTGAATACGGACTACCCCGGAATATCCGTGAAGCCGGGGGATAACCTGAATATTCCCATTACACTGGAGAACTACACCGGAGCCAGCCTGGACGCGGATGTGGAGGTGGCTTCCATGCCCGAGGGATGGGACGGATATCTCCAGGGCGGCAGCTATCAGGTGAGCCGTATCCATGTGAAAAACGGAGGAGACGGCTCCCAGATGACCCTTCACGTGACGGTTCCGAAGGAGCTGACAGAGGGAACCTACACCGTGGAGGTAAGGGCGGCAGCAGGAGAGGGACTTACGGCCAGCCTTCCCATTTCCTTTATGGTAAATGAGATGAACGCCGGAAAGGGAAGCTTTACCTCGGAATATCCCCAGCAGGAGGGTACCGCAGGCACTAATTTCACTTTCAGCACCACCCTGATTAACAACGGGCTTAAGACACAGTCCTACAGCCTGTCGTCCAATGCGCCTTCCGGATGGGGCGTGAGCTTTACCCCAACCGGCGAGACCGCCAAGGTGGCTGCCCTGGAGGTGGAGTCAGGGGCCAGCAAGGGCATGACCGTGTCCGTGACGCCGCCCGAGGGTGTTGGGGCAGGGGAATATGACATATCCTGCAGCGCTGTGTCGGCGGAGGAGACATTGGACATCGGCCTGAAGGTGGTCATTACAGGCAGCTACGGCCTTAAGGTTTCCACCCCGGACGGACGCCTGAGCTTTGACGCTTATGCGGGACGGTCCTCGGATGTGACGCTTAACATCACCAACACAGGTAATGTGGACCTGGAAAATGTTTCTCTGAATTCATCCCTGCCAACAGGCTGGACCGTGACCTACAACACGGAGAACAATATCATCCCTTCCATACCGGCAGGAAGCACCACAGAGGTCATCGCCCATGTAAAGCCTTCTTCGGAAGCCGTCACAGGGGATTATGTGAACACATTTACCGCAGCCTGCGAGCAGACCCAGTCCAGCGCTGATTTCAGGGTATCGGTTAAGACAAAGACGGTATGGGGCGTGGTGGCTGTCCTCATCATACTGTGTACAGCCGGGGGCCTGGGCTATGTGTTCCGCAAATACGGCAGAAGGTAGCCTGTATGGATAAATCGCTGGAAAGGGGCCATTGTTATGGATTATGAAGAAATGATGATACGGACCGAACATCTGTCCAAATCCTATGGGGATAAGACAGCGGTCTGTGATTTGACACTGGAAATCCGGCGGGGAGAGATATTCGGGCTGCTGGGACCAAACGGAGCAGGAAAGACCACCACCACCCTGATGCTGTTAGGGCTGACCGAGCCTACCGGCGGCAGCGCCTGGATAAACGGAAAGGACTGTGCACGGCAGGCCATTGAGGTCAAGGGGATGGTGGGTTACCTGCCGGATAATGTGGGGTTTTATTCCGATATGACGGGGCGGGAGAACCTGCGTTTTACAGGACAGCTGAACGGACTGTCCGATGATGTGACAGACAGACGGATGGAGGAACTTTTGGAAAAGGTGGGGATGACGGAGGCGGCTGACCAGAAGGCAGGCACCTACTCACGGGGCATGAGACAGCGTCTGGGAATCGCGGATGTCCTGATGAAGGACCCCAAGGTGGTTATCATGGATGAACCCACCCTGGGAATCGACCCGGAGGGAATGCGGGAGCTGATGACCCTGATACGCAGTCTGGCAGAGGATGATAAAAGGACCATCCTCATATCCTCCCACCAGCTATATCAGATTCAGCAGATTTGCGACCGGGTGGGACTCTTTGTGGATGGAAGCCTCATTGCCTGCGGGCGGATTGACGAATTGGCGGGCCAGATGCGCCGGGAAGGACATTATGCCCTGGAGGCAGCTGCTTTTCCCGATGACAGCGGATTTGAGGAATTGTTAAGGAACCTTGGAAACGTGGAACAGGTGGAGCGGACCGGCGATTTTTACGTGGTCCATTCCAGGTCGGACCTGTGCAGGGAGCTGAACCGCAGGGCCCTGGAAAAGGGCTATACCCTGCGTCATTTAAGACAGCGGGGAAATGACCTGGATGAAATTTACCGCAGATATTTTGAGAAAGGAGAGCAGAAAAATGGTGGTCTCAATCAAAAGAAAAATAAAGGATTCCTTTCTTTCAGCAGGCAGCAGCGGTAAGAATGTAACCGGCGCAGACACAAAGACGGGACCGGGCAGGGGCATGTCCGGCATGACGGCCCTGTACCGCAAGGAGATGTCGGACCATATACGGAGCAAACGGTTCCTGATAGTGCTGGGGCTGATACTGCTGACCAGCTGCGCCAGCATATACGGGGCCTTAACCAGCCTTTCGGATGCAGTTGCATCTGATTCCAGCTATATATTCCTGAAGCTGTTCACCTTAAGCGGAAGCTCCATCCCTTCCTTTACCTCCTTTATTGCGCTGTTGGGGCCGTTTGTGGGGCTGAGCCTTGGTTTTGACGCAATCAACAGCGAGCGCTCCGAAGGCACCTTAAACCGCCTGGTGGCGCAGCCCATTTACAGGGATGCGGTCATAAACGGTAAGTTTCTGGCAGGCGCCACGATTATTTTCCTAATGGTCTTTTCCATGGGACTCATCGCAGGCGCCGTGGGGCTTCTGGCCACAGGGGTGCCGCCTGCTGCCGAGGAAACAGGACGGGTGCTGGTGCTTTTGTTCTTTACCTCTGTCTATATCTGCTTCTGGCTGGCGCTGTCCATTCTCTGCTCCGTGCTGTGCCGTCATGCAGCCACCTCTGCCATGATTGTGATTGCGCTGTGGATTTTCTTTGCGCTGTTCATGACGCTGGTGGTGAGCATTGTGGCAAACGCCCTGTATCCCATGGGGCAGACTGCATCCGCTGGCCGGATTCTGGACAATTACAGCTGCCAGATGAGCCTTAACCGCCTGTCTCCCTATTACCTGTACAGTGAGGCGGTGTCCACCATTATGAATCCCATGGTGCGCTCCACCAACATTATCCTGCCCCAGCAGCTGTCCGGGGCAATCACCGGGTATCTGTCGCTGGGACAGAGCTGCCTTCTGGTATGGCCCCATCTGACGGGCCTGCTGGCGCTGACAGCCGTGGTGTTTGCAGCTTCCTATATCAGCTTTATGAGAAGGGAGATTCGGAGCAGGTAAAGGAAGCATACAGGCGGCGTGCCTGCTTCCGTGGTACAGGTTTGTGAATTAATTGTGAAATCCACCTCTGTTCTCTTGCGGTTCGTACAGAATTGAGAGAGAATACAGGTGGATTTTTTTACATATGACTCAATACAGGGAGATGATATAGATGAGGGTTTTGATTGTGGAGGATAACAGGCGGCTGGCAGAGTCCATCCGCGATATTTTAAAGCACTGGTATGACTGCGATATCTGCGGAGACGGCAGTACCGGCTGCTGGCTCTTAAAGGACGGCGGCTACGATGCAGCCATTCTGGACCTGATGCTGCCCGGAATGGACGGAATCACCCTGTTAAAGGAAGCCAGGAAAATGGGATGTCCGGTTCCCGTGCTGATACTGTCAGCCAAAAGCGAGCTGGAGGACAGGGTGACTGGGCTGGAGTGCGGCGCTGATTACTATTTGACAAAGCCCTTTGACATGCAGGAGCTGCTGGCTGTGATGAAGACCATACTGAGGCGCAGGGGGGAGATGATTCCCGAAAGCCTGAACCTGGGCAATATCTCCCTGAGCCAGGCAGACTACACCTTAAGGGGACCGGACAAAAGCATACAGCTGGGCAAGAAAGAGTACGACATCATGCGGATTCTGATGGTGAACCGGGACATGGTGGTTTCCAAGGAAACCCTTTTGTCCAGGGTGTGGGGAAATGATGCGGAGGCAGTGGAGAACAACGTGGAGATTTACATATCGTTTCTGAGAAAAAAGCTGGATTTCCTTAAGGCGGATGTGATGATTGTCACCATACGCAAGCTGGGATACAGGATTGTGGAAAAGAACAGCAGGGAGGTGCTGTGATGAAGGAAATAGGCAGGCTTCGGCTTAAGTTCATTATTTATAACATGCTGGTGGTGACAGCGGTCATAGGCTTAACATTCTGCGCAGTGACCTCTGTGGTGAAACGGAGGGTCAATGACCAGGGGAGCCTGGCCCTGTCCAGGGTGGTATCCCGGGAGGAACATCCCCTGATATTTGCAGCCTTGTCCCCGGTTCAGATTCCGTATTTTACTGTCCTGGTGGGAGAGGACGGCATGGTGACGCTGGGGGAGGGATATGACGCCTCCTGGGAACCGGGATTTCTGGAACAGATGGCTGTCCTGGGCATGACCGGGGAGGAGGATATGGGAATACTGGACGCGTACCATCTGAGATATTTAAGAGTCAGCCAGCCGGCAGGACATATGATTGCATTTGCAGACACTTCCTATGAGGATTCGCTGAGGAACGGGGTTATGAAATACGGGGGCATGGCCTGCGGGGCTATCTGGCTGGGATTCTTTGGGCTGTCCTATTTCTTTTCCCGGTGGGCTGTGAAGCCGTTGGAGGAATCGGTCCGCATGCAGAAGCAGTTTGTGGCGGATGCCTCCCATGAGTTAAAAACCCCGCTGACCGTGATTACGGCCAATGCAGCGCTTTTGCAGGAACGGTATGCAGGCGCGTCGGCGGAGACGGACAAGTGGATGGAGCATGTGAGCCAGGAGTGTAAGGAGATGCGCTCCCTGGTGGAAAGTCTCCTGCTTCTGGCCAGGAATGATGCCTATGTGCCAAAGAGGGGAGAATTTGTCCGGTTTAGCTTAAGCGATTTGGTCATGGAGAAGATACTGACCTTTGAACCTGTATTTTACCAGGAGGAGAAGGTGCTGGAGTATAAGATAGAGGATGATGTGATGATGATGGGGAACCCCTCCCAAATGGGGCAGTTAATCAGGGCACTTATGGACAACGCGGTAAAATATTCCGTGCCAAGGGGACGGACAGAGGTATGGCTTAAGCCGGCCGGACGAGGCAGGGCAAGGTTGTGGGTGTGCAGCCAGGGAGAACCCATACCCGAGGACAGGCGCAGGCTGATTTTCAGAAGGTTTTACAGGGATGACAGCGCCAGGAGCAGTACAAACGGCTATGGCCTGGGGCTGGCCATAGCGGCAGAGACAGCCAGGAGCCACAGGGCCGTAATCGGGGTGGAGTACAGGGATGGGATGAACTGTTTTTACGTTACCGTGAAAAGGAAACGTCCTTTTTATTTTGGCGGGAATGTGATAGAATGATTTTATATATGGAAATAAGTACGCAGAGGGCTGCCGGCGGCAGTCTAAGGGGAGGACTAGGAGATGGGAGAACAACCGCGGGATGCGGAGAATACCACCAGAGCCTTTTTTAAGGAATACATGGTAAACCGAAATGTGGAAGCCACGCTTGGCTGGCTGACGGATGATGTACATTGGATAGGCACTGGGAAGGGTGAGTATTCCTGCGGGAAGGAACAGGTCCTTAATGCTCTGGAACAGGAGTTTTCACTGGACCCGGATGCCTACCAGCTTATATGGGAGGATATCCGGGAGAACCGTCTCACCCCAGACTGCGCCGTTATGCAGGGCAGGCTTACTGTGGTGCGCACCCTTCCTGACGGGAAGGAATTTGCCATGGGCGCGCGCCTGACATCCGCCTGTGTCCGCACGGCAGAGGGATTCCGCGTGGCATCCATCCATGCGTCCGCCCCAGCCGGTATCCAGGAGGAGGGGGAGTTCTTCCCCCTTTCCTTTGCAGAATCCGTCAGCCGGGAATATGCCCGCCGCATGGGCAGAAGCGCCCTGGAGCTGCTGGGAAAGAATATTCCCGGGGGTATGCTGGGCACCTATCTTGAGTCCGGCTTTCCTCTGTACTATGTCAATGACAGGATGCTGGCTTATCTGGGATATACATATGAAGAGTTCAGCCAGGCCACCCGGGGCAGGGTGGCTAACTGCATCCATCCCCAGGACCGGGAAAGGGTATACGGGGTTATACAGGAAGCCTTTGGGAAATCCCGGGATTACGAGGTGCGCTACCGCATACAGAAAAAGAGCGGACAGTATATCCATGTGTATGAGACTGGCAGCTTTGCCCAGGCAGAGGACGGAAGGGACATCTGTCTGTGCGTTGTCCGTGATATATCCGCCCAGGTGGAGGCAGAGGATAGGCTGAAGCAGGAGAACCTGGAAAAGGAACGCCAGGCCAGCCGGTATGACCAGTTGTTCCAGTCGGTTCTGTGCGGCATCATGCAGTGGAAGGCGCTGGACCGGGAACACATTGTGTTTAAAAATGCCAACCGGGAGAGTATACGGATTCTGGGATATGAGCCGGAGGAGTTCTGGGCCCGCGGGGCCTGGCACTGGAAGGAGCTGATTGCAAAAGAGGATTACCGGATTAAGATGAATCAGATGGATTGCCTGGAAAAGGCAGGCGACAGCATGAACTTTGAGTACCGTGTCCGCCAGAAGGACGGAACGCCCTGCTGGATACTGGGAAAACTGGAGATGATACAGGATGGGGACGGGGAACTGATTGTGCAGAGCGTATTTCTGGATATTGACACACGCAAGCGCACCGAACACCAGAACCAGCAGCTGAAGGAGCTGGCCGAGGCCAACAGCGCTATCCTGAACATGGCTCTGGAGCACACCTCTCTCTGCGAGTTTTACTATTATCCGGACCGCCGGACCTGTATCATTCCGGACAGAACCAGCGCACGGTATCAGTGCGGCAGCCGGTATGTGAATATGCCGGAAAGCTTTGCAGAGGAAATGGTGGCGCCGGAGGGCCGCAGGGATTTCATCAGGATGTATGAGGATATCCACAGCGGGAAACGGACTGCCTCGGTTCAGTTCCTTACTGTTAATGGGTTGTGGTGCCGCGTGACCATGTCCGCTGTGGAATATGGAGAGAACGGACAGAACGGGACCGTGCTGGGAATCATAGAGGATATAACAAAGGAACAGACCATGGCCCTGGCCCTGGAGGCGGCTAAGTCCAGGGATTCCCTGACCGGCCTGTGGAACAGGGAAGCAGGAACCAGAATAGCCCAGGAGTATATGGCCAGAAAACCCCAGGGAGAGCGCTGCGCCCTCATGCTTCTGGATATGGACAATTTCACCCGCATTAACCAGGAGGAAGGCATTGCCTTTGCCAATGCCGTGCTTCAGGAGGTGGCCGATGTTCTGAGGGCCGAAACAGAGCCGGATGACATAAGGGTCCGAATGGGCGGCGACGAGTTCATGCTGGTGTTAAAGGGCAGGGGAAAGGCAGGGGCAACCGTTACAGGTCCCCGTATCGCGGCCAGGGTCAGGGAGCTTTTGCTTCAGTCGGACAAGGACATCAGCATATCGGTCAGCATCGGCATGTGCGCCACTGAGGTGGTGGACGAGTACAGCGGCCTGTACCGCTGTGCGGAGAGCACACTGAAATATGTAAAGGAAAACTGCCAGGGCAGGGCGGCCTGTTATCTGGACACCTCCAATGAGCTGGGGGAGATGCTGACAGACCTGTATACGGAAAAGCACCAGCTCAACACCATAGAGCAGGACCTGACCGAGCAGAGGGAGGACCTGGTGTCCTTTGCACTGGACCTTTTAGGAAAGGCCAGGAACCTAAACGATGCAGTACAGCTGCTCTTTGCAAGGCTGGGCAAGTCGTATGGTCTGGACCGGGTATCCCTTCTGGAGGTGGACCGGGATTATCTGACCTGCCGTTTCAGCTACCAGTGGGCCAGGGATAAGTCGGACCTGCTGATGCATAAGACTTTTTACATAACAAGGGAGCAGTACGAGCAGTGGCCCGGCCAATTTGATGCAACAGGGCTGAGCAGGAACGCTGTCCATAGGGAGTCGTCCATGACTTGTCTTCAGGCGGCCATCTGGAACCAGGGCATGTTTGCCGGCACCCTGAGCTTTGAGGTGAAGGAGGAGGGGTATGGCTGGAACGATGAGCAGAAGAAGCTGCTGGAGGAGCTGAGTAAAATCATTCCTTCCTTTGTGATGAAGGCCAGGGCGGATGCGGTGAGCCAGGCCAAGACGGATTTCCTGTCGCGGATGAGCCATGAGATACGTACGCCTCTTAACGCCATTGTGGGCATGACTGCCATAGCCAGGAATGTGGCGGACGACAGGGAAAAGGTGCTGGAATGCCTGGATAAGTTAGAGACATCCAACCAGTATCTTATCAGTCTAATCAATGATATCCTGGACATGTCGCGCATTGAGAGCGGAAAGATGGAGCTGAATGTGCAGTCCACGGACATGGAGGAGTTTGTCAAATCTCTGGAGGGCATGATGCGGCCTCAGGCGGAGCAGAAGGGATTGGGGTTTGCGGTGGAAAACAGCTGCTGCAGGGGCCTGTTCCTTGTGACGGACCGCCTGCGTCTGGAACAGGTGCTGATAAATATTATCGGCAATGCGGTGAAGTTTACAGAACAGGGGGGGACTGTGCTGTTTTCCGTCACGCCGGATGGAAGAGGCCCCGGCGGACAGCGTCTTACCTTTTCCGTGAAGGACACAGGCATCGGCATTGCGCCGGAAGCCCTGGACAGCATTTTTAATGCCTTTGAGCAGGCGGAGAGGAATACCTCTGTCAAATACGGGGGGACAGGGCTGGGACTTGCCATTTCCAGCCGTCTGGTCCAGATGATGGGCGGCACGCTGGGAGTCCGCAGTGAGCCGGGAAAGGGCTCGGAGTTCTTCTTTACCCTGTGTCTGCCCATTGGAATCAAGGATGTAAAGGCTCCGAGGCACAGGGAGCCGGAGCACCATGATTTCCATGGAAAGCGTCTGCTGGTTGTGGAGGACAACCAGTTGAACCAGGAGATTGCACAGTCCCTTCTGGAGATGGAGGGGTTTCTGGTGGAGACAGCGGAAAACGGGCAGGCTGCCCTGGATGCGTTCACGGACCATGAACCGGAATATTACGACGCAGTGCTCATGGATATCCGTATGCCTGTGATGGACGGAATCGAGGCCACCAGGCGCATCCGCACCATGGAACGGCCGGATTCCAGGACCATTCCCATCATTGCCATGACAGCCAATGCCTTTGACGAGGACAGCAGGAAGTCACTGGACAGCGGCATGAACGGCCACCTGTCCAAGCCCATCCGCGTGGAGGAGCTGCTGCGGATGCTGGATGCATGTATGTAATTGGATGCTGTTGTGGATATTAGATAAAAAAATAGAAACCAGGTTCAGAAATCACGACAAAATTACTTAAAAAGCGGTTTTTACCCTCCTTCTTTTCTGCTATGATGAAACCATCAGAAATGAGAAGGAGGGTATTATTATGAAGAAAAAACTGGCACTTTTGTTGGCATGCTCCATGGCTTTAAGCCTTACTGCCTGCGGAGGCGGCAACAAGGCAGCAGATACCACGGCTGCACCTGAGACCACCACGGCAGCCGCTACGGAGGCTGCAAAGGAAGAGAGTAAGGATGAGGCAGCGGAAACCACGGCAGCTGAGGCAGCAGGCGGGGACATGGATGCCCTCATCGAAGCAGCCAAGGCGGAAGGTGAACTGACTGTATACGGCTCCTGTGAGGAGGAATATCTGTCGGCTGCCTGCCAGAATTTCGAGAAGCTGTACGGAATCAAGACAAAATACCAGAGACTTTCCACATCAGAAGTTTATACCAAGATATCCGAGGAAGCAGGCAAACCATCTGCTGACGTATGGTTCGGCGGAACCACAGACCCCTATAACGAGGCAGTGGCTGACGGCCTTCTGATGGAGTATGAGGCAATCAATGCCAAGAACCTGATTGGCGACCAGTACAAGGACCCAACCAACTGCTGGTACGGCATCTATAAGGGCATCCTGGGCTTCATGGTCAATACCGAAGAGTTAGACCGCCTGGGTCTGGAAGCTCCCAAGACATGGGACGACCTGACCAAGGAAGAGTACAAGGGACTCATTATGCTGTCCAACCCCAACACGGCCGGCACAGCAAAGCTGCTCATCAACACCATGGTTCAGATGAAGGGCCATGACCAGGCCATGGAGTATTTCAAGGCCCTGGACAAGAATATTTCCCAGTACACCAAGTCCGGTTCCGGCCCATCCAAGATGGTAGGCCCGGGCGAGTGCGTAATCGGTATCGGATTCCTTCATGACGGCATTTACCAGATTCTTCAGGGCTACGACAACATCCAGTTAATTGTACCTGAGGACGGAACCTCCTTTGAGGTAGGCGCTACCGCCATCTTCAACGGATGCACACATCCAAACGCAGCCAAGCTGTGGATTGAATATGCCCTGTCTCCTGACTGTGTGGACCACGCCAAAGAAAACGGCTCCTACCAGTTCCTGGTATTAAGCAATGCCACCCAGCCTGAGGAAGCCACCAAGTTTGGTCTGGATATGAACAATACCATTGACTATGATTTTGAAGATGCAAAGGAAAACAGTGCCAAGTATGTAGAGGACTTCTTCGCAGCTCTTGGAAGCTCCTCCGACAGCGCGGATTCCAGCCGTTTCTTAACAGAATAGGCGGGGCCCCAGCCGGTGTCCGGCACTTGGAAATGTAATGTAGTGTAAGCTTGCAAACGGGTGCTGCGTAATGGTTGACATCATTCATTACGCAGCATTTGTTACATTATGGTCCTGGCTTTGCGGAAGGGACCGTAAGATATCAAGAGGAAAAAATTCCTCGGGAAAGGGGGCCTCATTGTGGCCAGAAAACAGAGCGCTGAGCTGGAGCGCAAGAAATTTTTTTCAGACCCCGTACTGGTGAGTATGATTGTGGTGCTGCTGGTATTCCTGGCATTGTTCATCCTGTACCCCCTTCTGATGCTGCTGGTAGACAGCTTTTATTCGGAAGGTAAGATTACCCTGGAGGTATTCACAAGGGTGCTGAGCCTGGAGCGGTTCCAGAAGGCTTTCAAGAACACCCTGGTGTTAGGCATGATTACAGGAATCGCGTCCACTGCCATCGGTCTGCTGTTCGCCTATGTTGAAGTGTATGTAAAGCTTAAGACAAAGGTGCTGGAGAAGCTGTTTGCCATGGTTTCCATGCTTCCCGTGGTATCTCCTCCTTTTGTACTGTCACTGTCCATGATTATGCTGTTCGGACGAAGCGGCATCATCACCCGTTCCCTTTTGGGAATCTATGATTCCAATGTGTATGGACTGAAGGGAATCGCCATTGTACAGACACTGACCTTTTTCCCCGTATGCTACCTGATGCTGAAGGGGCTTTTGAAAAATATCGACCCCTCCCTGGAGGAGGCCACAAGGGATATGGGAGCCACCCGGTGGAAGGTGTTCACCAGCGTCACATTTCCCCTTCTTCTTCCCGGACTGGGCAATGCATTCCTGGTAACCTTCATTGAGTCCGTGGCGGATTTCGCCAACCCCATGCTGATTGGCGGCTCCTACGACACACTGGCCACCACCATCTACCTGCAGGTAACAGGGGCCTATGACTCCACCGGCGCGGCAGCCATGTCCGTGGTGCTCCTGTCCCTGACCGTGGTGCTGTTCCTGATTCAGAAGTATTATCTGGAAAAAAAGACAGCGGCCACCCTTACGGGAAAGGCCTCCCGCATGAGAATGCTCATAGAGGATAAGAGCGTTACGGTTCCTCTGACCATTTTCTGCGGCGCTGTGTCTGCTTTTGTTATGCTGATGTACATCATGGTGCCCTTTGGCGCCCTGTTCACCCTCTGGGGCAGAGATTACAGCCTGAGCCTTAAATGGTTCCAGTACATGTTCAAGACCAGCGGACTTAAGGCATTTAAGGACTCCTTTGTCCTGTCCCTGATTGCGGCCCCGCTGACAGCCTTCCTGTCCATGGTTATCTCCTATCTGGTGGTAAAGAAACGGTTTAAGGCCAAAGGCTTCATTGAATTTGTATCCATGCTTGCCATGGCGGTACCCGGAACCGTGCTGGGCATCGGATATATCAGGGGCTATGCCAACGGCCTGTTCAGGACCGGTATCATGAGCGGACTTTACGGCACCGGCCTTATCCTGATTATCGTATTCATTGTGCGAAGCCTTCCCACCGGCACCAGAAGCGGCATCTCAGCCCTGCGCCAGATTGACAAGTCCATCGAGGAATCGGCCTATGACATGGGAGCAGGTTCTGCCAAGGTGTTCATGACCGTGACCCTTCCCCTGATTAAGGATTCCTTTTTCAGCGGACTGGTAACAGCCTTTGTGCGGAGCATCACGGCAATTTCAGCCATCATTCTTCTGGTGACTCCGGACTTCCTGCTCATCACCTGCCAGATTAATGAGCAGGCGGAAAAGGGAAATTACGGCGTTGCATGCGCCTATGCAACCGTGCTGATTGTCATAACATACGGCGCAGTTCTCATCATGAATACCCTGATGAAGTTCTTTGGGGTCAGCAGGAAGATAAGGCAGGAGAGCTAAGTGCTCATAGCGGGCCGCTGCGCTAAGCGGTCAAAGGACGCCCGCCAAGCGCCAGCGGCATGCATCGCACGTAAGCGTCTAAAAGACAGACGCTAAGTGCTCATAGCGAGGAGGATAGTTGATATGGAGAAACAGAAAAAAGGTGTTCGTCTGGAACACATTTCTAAAATATATACGGACCCAAAGACAGGCAAGGAGTTTTATGCAGTGCAGGATACCACCCTGGATATTGAACCGGGCAGCTTTGTGACCCTCTTAGGGCCTTCGGGATGCGGCAAGACAACCACCCTGCGCATGATTGCAGGCTTTGAGAGCCCGGACGAGGGGGATATCTATCTGGGGGATGAGGCTATCAACGCCCTGACCCCTAATAAGAGGGACACGGCCATGGTATTCCAGAGCTATGCCCTTCTGCCCCACTACAATGTCTTTGACAATGTGGCCTACGGCCTGAAGATACGCAAGCTCCCCAAGGAGGAGATTCATGAGCGGGTTATGAACATCCTGAAGCTGGTGGAGATGGAGGGCATGGAGTCCCGTATGACCAACCAGCTCTCCGGCGGCCAGCAGCAGCGTGTGGCCCTGGCCAGGGCCCTGGTCATTGAACCCAGCGTACTGCTGTTTGATGAACCTTTAAGTAATCTGGACGCCAAGCTGAGGGTTACTATGAGGACGGAAATCCGTAAAATCCAGCAGAAGGTCGGAATTACAGCCATCTATGTAACCCATGACCAGTCCGAGGCCATGAGTATTTCCGATAAAATCATTATCATGAGCAAGGGTAAGGTGGAGCAGATTGGAACGCCCAGGGAGATTTACTATCATCCCAATTCCAGGTTCGTGGCTGACTTTATCGGGGAGGCTAATTTCCTGGATGCCAGGGTCAGGTCCGCCAGCGGTGAAAAAGCGGTCATTGATGTGGTGGGACAGGAGCTTACGGTCAACAACTTTGCCAAGGCAGGACCCGGGGACGATGCCGTGCTGGTCATCCGGCCTGAGGGAGCCACCCTGGCGGAGCAGGGGCTTTTGGAAGGCACTGTCACCCTGTCCACCTTCATGGGGTCCTATCAGTACTATCAGGTCATGGTGGGGAACATGGAAATCCAGATTACGGATTACAATCCGGTGAACCGCAGGATATATGAGGTGGGGGAGAAGGCATACCTGGATTTCGACCCCAAGGGGGTTTACATTCTGTAGGCGGTTTTGGTATAATGTGTAAAACATGATACCTGCGCCGGCCTGGTTCCGTCCAGCGGCAGGGAAGGCGCCGGCCGGACCGTGTGCATCCCGGGAGGGACGGCATGGCCGGAGCACACGGCAGACAGTATGGGGAATCGGATGCGTATGAAAAAGAGTTGGAAGATATATATTGCAGTGACAGGGATGTCCCTCTGCCTGGCCGGATGTGCAGGCAGCGGGACTTCTGCGGCTGCGGACCATGCAGCGGATGAGGAGCTGGTAATTTACTGCCCTCATCCGCTTGAGTTTATTAACCCTATTGTGTCGGAGTTTGAGGGACGGACCGGAATACGGGTCTATGTCCAGACCGGCGGCACAGGGGAGCTTCTAAAGATGGCGGAGGAGGGAAACGGTCCTCCCTGCGACATATTCTGGGGCGGTTCCCTGTCCACCACCATACCCAAAAAGGAGCTGTTTGAGCCCTACATAAGCTGCAACGAGGACATGGTGCGGGATGAGTTTAAGAACAGGGAAGGCAATATGAGCCGGTTCACGGATATTCCCAGCGTAATCATGGTGAATACCAACCTGATTGGGGATGTGGAGGTGGAGGGCTATGAGGATTTGTTAAAGCCGGAGCTGAAGGGCAGAATCGCCATGTGCGACCCGGCCACCTCCTCCTCTGCCTATGAGCATCTTATCAATATGCTCTACGCCATGGGTGACGGAGAGCCGGAACAGGGCTGGGATTATGTGGAGGACTTCTGCCGGAACCTGGACGGCATTCTGTTAGGAGGTTCAGGGGAGGTGTATCAGGGGGTGGCCCAGGGAAAATATGCCGTGGGACTTACGTTTGAGGAGGCTGCCGCCCACTATGTGGCGGACAAAGGACCGGTGAAGCTGGTATACATGAAGGAGGGCGTCATTTCCACGCCGGACAGCGTCTGCATTGTAAAGGGCAGCCGCCATGTGGAGGAGGCCAGGGATTTTGTGGACTTTGTCACGGGCAGGGATGCCCAGACCGTTATTTCCATGAGGCTGGACCGCCGTTCCGTGAGAAAGGATGTGGAGGAGCCTGCCTATCTGCCGGATAAGGAGGACATCCATATTATATACAGCCGGGAGGATGAGGTGAATTCCAGAAAGGGGAGGTGGCTGGAGCATTTTGCCTCTGTTTATGCCAGTGTGCTGGAGGAGGAGGCCGGTGCGTCCGGGGAGCCGGCCGGTGTTCCTGGGGGACTGGTCAGTGGGCACGGGGAGCCGGCCGGAATGCCTGAGAAAACCGGGGAGGTGGATGCCCGGTGAAAAAGGAACGGTATTTCCGCCATGAACTGGAACGCATGTTTATTGCCTACGCCATTGTCCCGGCGGTCATATTTACCCTGGTGTGCGGCCTGCTCTTCATGGCAGTTCTGCTCCACGGGAAAAAGAGCAGCAACATTGAGCACAACCGGTATGTGGCCGGCCTCCTGGACAATGTGCTGGCGCGGTATGAGGAGGGAGTGGAGGAGATGGCTTCCCAGCCAGGCTGCTTTGACAGAATCAAAGACCAGGACGGAAAGGCTGAGATGTTTGGGATATTTTACGGCATCACCAACAGCCTGGGCCTGGAGGGAGATTTGTTTGTCCTGGACAGCAGCAGGAACATCCTTTTATCCAGCCGCAGCAGCCTCCCGCAGTTTCTGGATGTGCCGGAGGACGTGTCCTGGGGCATATTTGACGATATGGACCGGGAGCCGGATAAGACGGCCCTCAGGCTGGCGGAGGGATGGAAAAGCGGCGGCAGCGCCATTGCCATAGGGCGGAGCGTGACGGACGGGGACAAAAAGCTGGGGTATATCCTGTGCTCCATCCCCAGCAGCCAGTTTAAGGCTCTTGTGGACAAGCCGGATATCCAGACCATTATAGCCGACCCCTTTGGCTGGGCCTATGTCAGCAGCAATTACAGCTTCTTAAACAGCAGCAACCAGGTTATGAAGGTCCTGCGGGAGACAGGCAGATATCTGAGCCATGAGAAACAGATGTACCTGGTCTCCCGGCAGCAGGTCCCCAGGGGCGGGTTTACCGTGTATTCCATCTCCGATATCCAGAACATTGTCATTTCCCTGGGGTTAGGCAGCGGCCTGGTCATTACGGCCCTGGTGCTCATGACACTGTGGATGCTTCTCAACTCCAGGAAGGTGACGGAGAAAAAGACAGAGGACTTCTATAAAATCCTGGATGTGATGGAAAATGCCAGGGACGGCAACCTGGAAGGGGTCATACGGATACAGAGCAGCAATGAATTCAAAATCATTGCCGATGCCTATAACGAGACGATACAGAGCCTGAGAATCCAGATGGAGAACAACCGGAAGATGGCGGAGCTGGTGTCCATGGCCCAGAACAAACAGCTGGAATCCCAGTTCAATCCCCATTTCCTGTACAATACCCTGGAGAACATCCGGTATATGTGCAAGCTGGAGCCTGGGACGGCAGAAAGGATGGTGTTCAGCCTTTCAAACCTGCTGCGCTACAGCCTGGACGGCAGTAAGGCGGAGGTGACGCTGAAGGAGGACCTGGAGCACCTGGAATCCTATCTGACCATACTGAAGCGCAGGTTCGGGGAACGGTTTCTCTGCCGGATTGACGTGGAGCCGGAGGCCATGGACCTGCGGATTCCCAAGCTGGTGCTTCAGCCCATGATTGAGAACGCGGTGAAATACGGGTTTGGAAAGCAGCTCAACCTGACCGTGGAGCTGAAAGCCTATATCCATGAGGGAAAACTCATTATGATATGCCGGGACGACGGGGTGGGAATCCCCCAGGGAACCTTAAGCGAGCTGACAGCCCTGCTGGAACAGAAGGAAAATCCCAGAAGACATTCGGGGCTGTATAACATTCACAGAAGAATCGATATCCTGTACGGAAGGCCCTACGGGGTGGAAATCAGAAGCGCGGAGGGACACGGCACCACCCTGGTGGTAACCCTGCCGGTGAAAAGAGAGGAATCAGACGGATGTTGCGTGTGTTGATTGCAGAAGATGAAGAGATGATACGGAAGGGGCTGGTCTATACCACGGACTGGCTGTCCATGGACTGTGTGGTGGTGGCTGAGGCAGCCGACGGCCAGGACGGGTATGAGAAGATTCTGGAGTACAGGCCGGATGTGGTTATAACAGATATCTGCATGCCCTTCATGGACGGCATAGAGATGATAAAAAAAGCTTCGGAGCAGGTAAGGTTTAAGAGCATCCTGCTGACCAGCTATGCGGATTTTGAGTATGCCAGGCGGGCCATTGAAGCCAGGGTCTGCGAGTACCTGCTGAAGCCTGTGGACGAGGAGGCCCTGGCAGGCATTATGGAACGGCTGGGGGAGGAAATCGTAAGCAGCCGCCAGGTGGAGCATGTGATGGAGCAGGCCGAGATAGAGGGGGGCAACCTGAACCTGGAGTACTATATGCAGCTGGACCTGTCGGAGAACCAGTATGTTTCCAGGGCCATAAAGGCCATACGTGAGGGTTTTGCCAGGAAACTGAGCATCGAGTCCATCTCAGAGGACCTGGGGGTCAGCGCCAGCTACCTGAGCCGCAAATTCAAGGAGGTTACGGGACAGACCTTTCTGGACTTCCTCAACAAATACAGGGTCCAGCAGGCCATCGTAATGCTGGGTACCAGACAGTACAGAATCAGTGAGATATCAGAGGCAACGGGATTTACGGACTATAAGCATTTCTGCTCCGTGTTTAAGAAGTATACCTCCAAATCTCCCACCAAGTTCATCAAAGGGGTATCCTGAGAATTCGTAAGAAATCTTACAATTATTTCCATGGACTGAATTGCCTTGACCTTAGAGCGGCTCCATGGTTTATGCTGGATATGTCAGAAATGACGCTGGCCCGGTCTGCTTTGTATCAAAGCACCGGGCCTTCCCCTTTTTACGGGGCAGTAACAGAATCATGCATAGTGATATTTTGTCCTGTATTTGCGTATGAAATAAAGGCACAGCAGGACTCCGCCGAATTCTGCTATGGGAATGGCCAGCCACACCCCGTCCATTCCGATGATAAAGGGCAGCACCACCAGGCTGGTGATAATCAGGCCAAAGGTGCGCACGAAGGAGATGACGGCGGATATCCGTCCGTCGGACAGGGCCGTAAACAGGGCTGAGGCAAAGATGGTGAAGCCGGAAAAGAGGAAGCTGCAGGCAAATATCATGAATCCATGCCTTGCCAGGTCATAGACCGGCGTACCCCTGCGGGCGAAAATCTCCACCACCAGGCTGCCGCCCAACTGGGCCATAAGGAAGACGGCCAGAGAGGAGGCTGCCGTGAAAATGAGAGAGGTCCTAAACACCTGCCTGAGCTGTTCCTGGTTCCGGCTGCCGTAATTAAAGCTTATGACAGGGGACACGCCCTGGGAAAATCCCATGAACAGTGCATTTAAAAGGAACTGGGAATACTGGATGATGGTAATGGCCGCCACCCCGTCCTCCCCTGCAAAATGCATCATCAGCAGATTGAACAGAAAGGTGATGACGCCGGAGGAAAGGTTTGTCACCATCTCGGAGGAGCCGTTGAGGCAGGCTTCCGCCAGTTCCCTTTTTATAATGCGCGGCCTTACGAACCACAGGCTCTTTCTGGCAGAGGCAAAGTAAATAAGGCCGATGAGGGCCGGTATGGTGTAGCCTGTGACCGTGGCAATTGCCGCCCCTGCAATGCCCATTCCCATGGGTACAATAAGCACATAGTCCAGAACCGCATTGGCAATGCCTGCCAGCAGGGTAAGGAACAGTCCGATGCCCGGCTTTCCCTCTGTGACAAAATACATCTGGAACTGAATCTGAAGCATGAGGGAGGGCGCAAAAGCCAGCTGCCAGCGCAGGTAGGTGACACAGTCCTCCAGGAGCAGGTCGCTGGCGCCCAGCATACGGGACAGGGGCACTGCCGCCAGGTTCCCAAGGACGGCGAAGACCAGTCCTACTATGATATTCATAAGGATAATGGTTGTGAAGGTTTCCCTGGCGCTGTCAGGCTGTCCCTCCCCCATTTTTTTTGCCACAATGGCATTGCTTCCCGTGGACAGCATAACGGAGATGCCCAGCACGATGTTGATTACAGGGTAGACGATATTGACCGATGAAAGGGCGTTTGTGCTGACAAACCTGGATACGAAGACCCCGTCCACAATGGTGTACAGGGACATCACCACCATCATGACAGTGGTGGGCAGCGCAAACAGCATCAGGGACCCGAAGGTAAATTTTTTGGATAATGAATAACTCATGTTAACACTCCTGTTTTTAATTCAATAGGACAAAGCCTGTTGTATATTGATAATTTCAGCCGCAGGTATTATCATATGCTATAGGGTAACCCGATAGTCAAGAGGAGATTTGCGAAAATGGAAAAAAAGTCGGAATTATATTTTACCACAGGTGAATTTGCCAGGATACTGGGGGTCAGAAAGCACACGCTGTTCCACTACGACGAAATCGGCCTGTTTTCCCCGGCCCTTAAGGAGGAGAACGGATACAGGTATTATTTTGTATGGCAGATGGACATGTTTGAGGTCATACGCGCCCTGCAGAAGCTGGGGATGTCCCTGGGGGAAATCAAGGAGTACATGGAAAAACGTTCCCCGGAGCGGTTCATGTCCATGATGGACGGCAAGAAGCGTCAGATTGACGACGAGATACGGCGTCTGAAGAATATGAAGCGCTTTATCCTTCATGAGGAGGAGTCGGTCCGGCTGGCCATGAAGGCTGTGCTGGATGAACCCAGGCTGGTGGAGAGGGAACGGGAATATCTTCTCATGTCCGACATCAGTGCGGGCTCGGAGCGGAAGGCGGCGGTGGAGATAGCAGAGCATGTCAGGATGCAGGAAAAGTATCACGGCGCAATGGGTGCAGTGGGCTCCGTCTATCTGGGAGAGGACCTGGACCAGGGCATATACGACCGCTATGTGAAGGTGTATACAAAACTTGACAGGAAGGCGGCCTCCCACCGGGTTCAGAAGCGGCCGGAGGGAACCTATGTGGAGCTCTACAGCAGGGGCCATCTGTGGGATATGGAAAAGCCTTACCGCCTTATCAGCCATTTTGCCGGGCAGCAGGGAATCCGGCTGGGGCAGATGTGGTATGAGGATTTGATGCTGGATGAGCTGACGGTGAAGGACTATGAACAGTATATCGTAAAAGTAATGGTGCCTGTGGACAAAGCGTTGAGAAGAGAGTATAATGTAAAATAATACCAAATGAATGGAATGCGCCTGCAGCCAAGGAGAAAATTAATATGAAGCCCAGCATATGGAGGAGAGTGGACATACAGGTTTCCGTATTCACTGCAATTGTAGTGGCCCTGTTGACATTCTCCATTTTTTGGTTCCAGTACAGGATTACATACAATGATACCCTGATTAGCCTGAGGGACCAGGCGGAGGCCATATACGGTTACGTGGAGAAACGCCTGGATAAAAGCACCTTTGACCAGGTGCTGGCCAGGGAAGATATGGAGAGCGATGTTTACAAGCGGGCCCATGATTCCTTCCGCAGGGTCAGGGAGATTTCCGGCGTGCGGTATTTATACACTGCAAAGATGAATGAAAATGGGGAATTCGTGTATATCATTGACTGCCTGGATGAATCGGAGCCGGACTTCCGGTATCCGGGGGACCTGATAGAGCCTGAGATATACCCGGACATGCAGAGGGCCCTGGACGGACAGCAGGTGCTGCCGGACCGGATTAAGGACACTGGATGGGGAAAGATATTTATTACCTACATGCCTATATACCATGGGGACCAGGTACTGGGAGTAGTGGGAATCGAGTTTGAGGCCGACCACCAGTACGATACCTACCGGAGCCTGCGCCGCCTCCTTCCCCTGTTTATCCTGCTGTTCAGCCTTGGGGCCTGCTGTGCGTCCAGGCTGCTGTTCAGGCGCATATCCAATCCCTTTTACAGGGACATGTCAAATACGGACTACCTGACCCAGCTTAAGAACCGGAACGCGTACCAGCTGGATATAGGAAACCGCATTGCCAGGAAGGCCCAGGAGGGAACGGGATTTATCCTTCTGGATTTAAACGGCCTTAAGCATGTGAACGATACCCTGGGACACGATGCAGGGGATGTATATATTACCTGTGTTTCAAAAGCCTATCTCAGCATGGGTACCAGGGAGGCGGTGATGTACCGCATTGGAGGCGATGAGTTCGTGGTGGTGATGCCGGATGCGGACCAGGACAAAATCCTGGATTTTATGGAACGGTTCGAGGCCATGTTTAACAGGGAGGCAGACATGCCGGAGTTTACCTTTTCCTGGGGGTATTCCATCTATGACCCAGGGGCTGATGCAGACCTTTACAGCACATGCCGCAGGGCGGATAAGAACATGTACATGAAAAAGCAGCAGTATTATAAGAATAAGAGCGCAGAGGAGGATACGGATGGGACTGCTTGACAAGCTGTTTAAGAAGGGACCAAAAGCAGACGGGGTGTCAAAGGGCGGCTCGCCCATTTACCGCTATGAGGATAAGGAGAACGAGGGATGGAGGCCGCCGGAGGCCTGCGGCGTATACGCGGAGGAGATAAACGCCCATTTCCAGGCGCTGTTTCCCAACCGGGAGGAGTTTGTGTTCCATGAGATTCTCTCGGATTTGGTCCATATTGATGTGAACATCATGCGGCCGGATGAAACCCATCCCTACTATGTGATGTATACCACGGGCATGAGCGACCTGCCCATGACCCTGCCTGAGGAAATCCGGGACAGGGAGGACCTTAAGTACGGGGAACTGTATATGTTCCTTCCAAAGGAGTGGAATCCGGGAGAGACAGGCCAGCTCAACAGCGATATTCCGGAAACAGAGTACTGGCCCATTGGGCTGATTAAATACCTGGCCCGGTTCCCCCATGAGTACGGCACCTGGCTGGGCTGGGGACACACCATTCCCAATGGCCCCGATTATGAGCCCCTGGCGCCGGATACCGGAATGGGCGGCGTGGTACTGGTACAGACCGGCGGTGATATGGGAAGCATGGAGGCAAAGGACGGCAGGAAGGTAAATTTCTATATGGTCATACCTGCATACAGGGAAGAGATTGAGTATAAGCTGGAGTATGGAATGGAGGCGCTGGATAAGCGGTTTTCCGACGGGAACCTGCCCATGGTGCTGGATATACACCGGCCCAATCTGTGTGAGGATTTTATGGGGTAGGGCCGGTGCTGCCGCCCTCCATGAACTTGACAGGGGAGCATCCCACATATTTTTTAAATACCTTGATAAAATATTTATAATCCGAGAAGCCCACAAGGTCTGCGATTTCGTAGACCTTGTATTTATTTTCCTTCAGCAGGTCCACGGCTTTCTGCATCCGGTAGCGGTTCAGATAGTCGTTAAAGGTGTAGCCGGTAAAGCGTTTGAACTTGGAGTTCAGGTAGGTGCATGACATTCCGCACTGTTCGCTGATATCCGTCAGGGACAGGTGGGAACCATAATTGTTCCGGATGCAGTCCATCATGTGCTCCACATGGCGGTTTTCCTCGGGGCCGTCCCCTGTTTCCGGCTCGTCCAGTATGCCTAGCTTCCGCTTCTCCATGTCCAGCTGCCTCATCTCATGTTTAAACCTGGCCGCTGCCTGCTGCTTGGCTTTAATCTTTCCAAGGGCGTCGTAGAGCTCGCTGAAATTCACCGGCTTCAGAAGATACTCCGTGACCCCCAGGCGGATGGCCTTTCTGGCGTATTCAAAGTCGCTGTAGCCGGACACGATGATGGCGTCAAAGCCGTATTCCTCTATACTGTCCTCCAGCATGGACAGACCGTCCTTTACAGGCATGTTGATGTCCACCACCACGATATCCGGGCTGGTTTCCCGGATTTTTTCCAGGCCTTCCAGGCCGTCCACGGCCTCTCCCACCACCACGCAGTCCGCGTCCTGCCAGTTTACCATGAACAGCAGGCCCTTTCGTATGATATCCTCGTCCTCTACAATCAGGACCTTATACATATGTATCCTCCTCCATATCCGCGGGAAGGGTGATGCTCACCCGCGTGCCGGTTCCGGGGGAGCTCTCAATGGTCAGGCCGTAGGCAGGACCGTAGAGAAGCCGAACCACCCGGTGTGAATTGTATAAACCGATATGCTCCCTGTAAATGTCCTCCTGCTCCAGGGCTTCCCGCAGTTCCTTTAGTTTTTCCTGGCTGATGCCGCTGCCATTGTCCTCCACGCACAGCACCAGTGCGCTGTCCCTTTGGCGTGCCGTGATGGTGACGGATATGCAGCGGGCATCCTTCATCCCGTGGACAAGGGAATTCTCCACCACCGGCTGCAGCAGCAGCTTGGGTATCCTTAAGTCCATCAGCTCCTCGGGAATGTCAATGTGGTAATTCAGCCTGCGGTTATACCGCATCTTCTGAAGCAGGAGGTAGTCGTTGATGTATTCGATGTCGGTCTGCAGGGGCACGATGGTGCTGCCGTAATACACGCTGTAGCGCATCAGGTTGGCAAAGGCCATGACCATCTCAGCTGCTTTCTGGGAGTCAATGGCAATCTCATAGCGGAGGGTTTCCAGCACGTTGAAGATGAAATGGGGATTAAACTGTTCCTCCAGCTGCCTGATTTCCATGGTGCGCTTGCGCTCTGCCAGCTCGCTGTTGTGAAGCATCAGCTCCTCGCGCTGGATGACCATGTTGCGGAACGCATCGTTGAGCATCTGGAATTCGTCAAATACCTGGCTCTTTAAGCGGTAGTCCATATTTCCCCGGCCCATTTCCCCAACCGAGGCCTGGAGCTCGTCAATGGCCTGCAGGTTCTTTTTGGTGATGCGCAGGGTCAGGGGCGGAATCATAATAACCATCAGGATTCCGGCCAGTCCAAGGAACAGGACGCCGTAGGTCACAAGGCTGCGCTGGAATTCCATGGATACCAGGGTATACAGAATCAGGGAGCTTTCAGGAAGCGATTCCTTATGTATGTGGTAGCGCTTGTTGTTGACCTTGACGATGTTGCCCTTCTGCCAGTCCATCCGGTATTTGCCGGCAGGATATTTTTCCATGGGGTCTGCATTCTGTCTTCCCACTGCAAAAATCAGGTTGTCATACCGGTCCGTGATGACCACATCGTCCAGGGGGTATTCCCGCACTGCCTCGTAAATCTGTTCATCCATCAGGTCGAAGAACAGATATCCGCAGATTCCGTCTGCATCTGCAATAGAGCGGGCCAGAAGCAAGTCCCCGGCCTGTCCGTGGGCAAAATTCAGTCGGCTGGGCATGGTATGGGTCATGGAAGGCTCTTCCTGCATTTTTTCCGTCAGGCTCCTGTAGACGGCGCTGCCCAGGAATATATCCCGGTTTCCCTCAAAAAGGCTGGAGCTTACCATGCGCCCCTCCGTATCTGTGAGGGCAAAGGTACACCGTATGGGCTGGGACGTGGTAAAGCCGTAGAGCAGCCGGTTGACCTGGGTGGCTGTATCTGCATTTTCCTGTTTCAGGGCATCCAGAAAACGGTAATCCGTGGAAAAGTGTTCCAGACCTTCCTTATAGGCGGTTACCTGTGTGTCCAGGATGGACGCCAGAAGGGCGTTGTTCCTCCGGTTGCTTCCCACGCTGATCCATTGGACATTGATGAACAGAAACAGCCCCATCAGCACAAAGAGAAGTGAGATGATGGAGATGGCATATTTAAAGAAAGAACGCTTGATGTAATCCCTGTACTGGTTACCTGCCATGGCGGGTACCTCCCGGAAGTAGTGAAGTACAGTGCCCTCCGGACACTGTACCTCCTATTATATCATAGTTGGAAATTAAATGCTGATGTCATTGCTGCCTGTGACTTTGAAGAACACCAGCAGCGATACGATGCTGGTCAGGGTCAGGATGGTGGAGTAGGCCGCGGCATTGCCGAAGTTGCTGCGGATGACCTCCGCATAGATGGCCACGGTCAGGGTCTGGGTCCTGCTGGTATACAGGATGATGGAGGAACTGAGCTCGCTGATTAAGGTAATCCAGCTCATGATGGCGCCGGAGAGCACGCCGGACATCATCATGGGCACTGTCACCTTTACAAAGGATTTTGTCTCAGTGCACCCCAGGCTGATGGCTGCCTCCTCCACGCTGGGACTGATTTGTCCGATGATGGCGGTGCTGGAGCGTATGGTGTATGGCATACGCCGTATGGACAGGGAAATGACGATGATGACCGCAGTGCCGCTGAGCAGCAGGGGCCTGCTGTTAAAAGCGTACAGGAAGGAGATACCCAGGACAGAGCCGGGTATAATGTAGGGAAACATGGTCACAGTGTCCAGGATGCCTGTGAGGAAGGATCTTTTCCTGACCGTCAGGTAGGAGATGAGGATACCGAACACCACCACAATGGCAATGGCGCATATTCCGAACAGGTAGGTGTTGAAGATGGCGGTGTTGTTGTTCTTGGAGAACAGGGTGTTCCTGTAGTTTTCCAGGGAAAAGCCGCCTGTGTAGACCGTTCCTCCGCCGGTTGCCAGAAAGGAGGTGAAGATGACCGTAATCTGGGGCAGGATGGCAATGAGCACCACTGCGTACACGAACAGGTGGGACAGGATGTTGCGGGTGCCGGTGCATTTTTCCGCCACCATGGGCTTTAAGGCGGTCATGGAATAGGTAAAGCGGCTGCCCAGATAGCGCTGGAGGAAAAAGAGCACCAGGGTGATGCCGATGACAATGACGCAGAGGGCTGCGGCAAAATGGTCGTCCGTGCTGACCTCGCCCATGAACTGGCTGTAAATCAGCACCGGGAAGGTCTTATAGCCCTCGCCTATGAGCATGGGAGTACCGAAGTCAGAGAACACGCGCATGAACACCAGCAGGGAGCTGGCCAGCATGGTGGGCATTACCAGGGGGACGATGATTTGCATGACCCGCTGGAAGGCCGTACAGCCAAGGCTTTCAGCTGCCTCGTTCAGGGAATTGTCCAGATTCTTCAGGGCCCCGGATATGTACATGTACACCAGAGGGAAGGACTGGAGGGAGAATACCAGCACAATGCCTGCAAAACCGTAGATGCCTCCCAGCTTTACATGAAAAAGACTGTTGAGTATCTTGGTAAAGAAGCCGTTGCGCCCTAACAGCTGAATCCAGGCATAGGCGCCGATGAAGGGCGGGGACAGGTAGGAGATGACAATCAGGATGTTCAGGTATTTGCTTCCCTTAATCTGCACGCTCCTTAATACGTAGGCCATGGCCAGCCCAAGAAAGGCAGCCACCAGGGTGGAAACAATGGTGACCTTGAAGCTGTTCACCAGGGTGCTCCAGTAGTATTTTCTTGCGAAAAATTTGGTAAAATAGGCGAAACTTAAATGTCCGTCCTCAGAGAGAACGCTTTTATAGAGCACCAGCACCAGGGGATAGACCACGAAGAGAAGGAACAGGGCCAGGATTCCCAGTGCCATTGCAACCCAGATATTTAGTTTTTTCTCTCCTGCATATCTCATGAATGGTCCCTCCTGACAATAAGGCTTTGACTGCCGTCCTCGGTGAATACGTTGATTTTATGGGGCTGCACGCCCAGGCGGATGGGTGTGTGGTCCGGTATGATATCCCAGATATCGGAGTTCTGTATGACTTCCATTTCCCTGCCGTCCTCTGTCTCCACAAAGTAATGGGTGGTAATGCCCAGAAATACACTGCTTTGTACGATGGCAGGTATGCCCTGGCTGCCGTCCCGGCTGATAATGAATTCCTCAGGCCGGATGGATACCTTCACTGCCTGGCCGTCCCTGGCGCTGTCATCCAGATTCTCCATGGCAACGCTGTAATCCCCGATGTGAAGCAGTGTCCTTCCGTCCCTTGCCTCGATGCGTCCGTCCATGATGTTGGAGAGGCCGATGAAGGTGGACACAAAGATGTTGGAGGGGCGCTGGTACACATTCTTGGGAGTGTCAATCTGCTGGATGACACCGCCGTTCATGACCGCGATGCGGTCCGATACAGCCAGGGCCTCCTCCTGGTCATGGGTTACATATATGGTGGTGATGCCCACCTGCTGCTGGATGCGCTTGATGGCGTTCCTCATCTCCACCCTCAGTTTGGCGTCCAGGTTGGACAGGGGTTCGTCCATGAGCAGCACCTCCGGATGGATGACAATGGCCCTGGCCAGGGCCACGCGCTGCTGCTGGCCGCCGGAGAGCTTGGATGGCATACGCTTTTTCAGATGGTCAATCTTTACCACCTTCAGAATATCGTCCACCTGCGACTCAATCCGGTCCTGGGGCACCTTGCGGTTCTTCAGGCCAAAGGCCACATTGTCACGGACCGACATATGGGGGAAGATGGCGTAGTTCTGGAATACCATGCCCATGTTCCTCTTGTTGGTGGGGATGTTGTTGATGACCTTGCCGTCAATCTTGATTTCACCGCCCTCAATGGAATTGAATCCTATAATCATGCGCAGCAGGGTGGTTTTGCCGCACCCGGAAGGCCCTAAGAGGGTGAAGAATTCACCGGGCCGCACGTCTAAGGACAGACCGTTTATGATGGTATCCTTTCCGAACCGTTTGATTACATTTTCTATGCTGATAGCTACACTCATTGTCTGTAACCCTCCTTGTTATGAGTATTTGGCGCCTGTGCTTCAGGCGTTTAAAAAGGACTGCCTAATCTGACCGTTTCGAGCCGCCAAGAGGTGAAGTGCGGTGACAGGATGATGTGGTCAGCATAAGGGGCAGTCCTTTGGGGGCATGTTTATGCCTGTTTTGCGTGTTCTGTCAGATGAGCGGAGCAGCCGGTCAGTCCATGGAAGTCTCCATATGCTCGCTGAAGAGGTTGGTGATTTCCGTCTTGTGCTCAGCAACCCAGCCCTCGTCGTAGTTATCAAACAGCTTGATTTCAGACTGTGGCGTCATATAGTCAGCCAGCTTGGCATCCTTTCTGAGGGGCCTTACTGTCAGGTTGGAGCCCACTGCGTTCTGAATCTTCTCTGAGAGCATGTAATCCACAAATTTCTTTGCATTCTCAGGATGCTTGCAGTCCTTTAAAATCTGTACGGACTCGCCGGGGAATATGGCTCCCTCTTTGGGGAATACAACCTCAACCGCAGCGCCTTCCTTTACATAGTTGGCAGCCGGGTCTTCCCAGGTCAGGCCCACCACATACTCGCCTTCCGCAACACCCTTATACACCTGGCTGGAGCTGTTGGCCATCTTGCCGTCCAGATTTGCGATGAACTGGTCCACGTAAGCCCAGGCTTCGTCGGATAACGGGTCGCCGTCCTTGCCCATACCGTAGAGCATGGCCAGCAGGGACTGGAATGCGGAACTGGAGTTTACAGGGTCGCCAAAGGCAATCTTGCCCTTTAGCTCCGGATTAAGTAAATCCGCAAAACCGTCAATCTGCATGTCGCCCTTTAAGTCCTTGTTGACAATCATGACCGTCGGGTCTGCAAAGGCAGGGGTGAAATAGCCGGTGGTATTGCGGAATGCTTCCAGCATGTTCCCGTCCTCAGAGGACACATACTCCATGAATAGTTCCTTGGAGGAGGAGAGCATGGTCTGGTCAGCCACCCAGAAGATGTCACCCAGGGGATTATCCTTTTCAGACTGAGCCCTCTTAAGCAGCTCGCCGGTACCGGCCACCACCACCTCCACCTTAATTCCCGTATCCTTCTCAAACTCAGGAATCACAGCATTGTTCAGGGCCTCGCTTCTGGCTGTATAGACTACCAGTACTGGTTCCTCATCTCCGGCAGCAGCATCCTTAGCCGCCTCTGTCTTATCAGTACCGGCATCGGCTGCCTCTGTCTTGGCTGCCCCGGTTTCTGCGGGCTGCTGGGGAGCGCTGGTTTTTGATGCGCCTCCGGAACAGCCTGTGGCCGCCAGGGCTGCTGCCATGATGACTGCGGTTGCTTTTTGAAATTTCCTCATATGAACATTCCTCCCTTAAACATATTTTTTTGCTTCACCACATTTTTCATAACTTAATTTTAGCATCCGCAGGGAGAAAGTAAATCCGACAATCCCACAAAAAGGTGGAAAATAAACAACAGACGGACTGAAATGATTGAAAATTTCCTGTCCGTCTGCTGATATAGCTGAATGTTTACTTGTTTTTCTTGCCGTCCTTGCCTTTTTTACCCTCTTTGTTCTCCTTGGAAGCTTTTTTATCCCCCTTTTTGGACTTGCCGGACTTCTTGGGCTTATCGCCTTTGGAAGCTTCGGATTTCTTGGATTTGGAGGCTGCATCCTTTTCTTCGGAGGCTGTCCCGGCAGCGGGACCATCCTGGATGACATCCTCCTGAACCTGGGGCCGTCCCTCAGGGACATACTCAATGATATCGCTGATGCAGCAGTCCAGAATGGTACAGAGCGTGTCCAGGGTATGGGTGGAAACATGCATATTCTTTTTCAGCCGCCCTATCTGTCCGGCGCTGAAGTTATAATGTTTAATCAGCCGGTACTGAGTCATGCCCTTGGCTTCCATGGTTGCCCACAGCCGTTCATAGCGTATCATATCTTCTCCCTTCGTTATGAGCACTTAGTGACCGTCCTTTGGTCGCTTACGTGCGATACATGTCACTGGCACTTAGCGAGGTTTTGTCGAGCTTAGTGCAGTGGCCCGTTATGAGCACTTAGTGACCGTCCTTTGGTCACTTACGTGCGATACATGTCACTGGCACTTAGCGAGGTCATATCGAGCTTAGTGCAGTGGCCCTTCACTGGCTATTATCAATAAATGGATTATACCATGAAACCGGCGCAAATACAAGGATGATTGGCAGAAATGGGAATAAAAGAGAGAAAAATGGGAATAGTAGGAATGACCGTATGTCACACTGTTTTCATATATGATTAGGAGGAGAATCCATGAGTGATTTTAAGACCAGCGAGACAGCTAAAAATCTTATGAGAGCCTTTGCAGGCGAGAGCCAGGCCAGGAACCGCTACACCTTTGCGGCGGGGCTGGCAAAGGAGCAGAAGATGCCCATGGTGGAGGCTGTATTCCGCTACACGGCAGACCAGGAAAAGGAGCACGCAGAGATATTTTACGACTATCTGAAGCCGCTGGATAAGGAAACCATATTCATAGACGGAGGTTATCCGGTGGATTTGGAGAAGAATACCCTGGCCCAGCTCAATGCGGCGTCCCACAATGAATACGAGGAGCATGACGTGGTATACAAGTCCTTCGGGGACATCGCGGAAAAGGAAGGATTTTCCCAGATTGCGGCCACCTTCCGCATGATTGCAGAGATTGAGAAAACCCATGGAGAGCGTTTCCAGTATCTGGCCGATTTGCTGGGAGCCGGGAACCTGTACGTATGCCAGCAGAGGGAGACATGGATTTGCACCAACTGCGGATATATATATGAAGGGGAGGAACCCCCCCAGTATTGTCCGGTGTGCCGCCACGACCAGGGCTATTTTGCCCGCAGGGAGCTGGCTCCATGGTATTTGCACAAGAATAATCAGGCAAAGTAGCTGCGCAGGCAAAATAAGATTTTACAAAGAGGGTGAGAGGGTGGTATAATGTCCACGCAGGCAAAGCCCGCGGCCCTGATGGATTAAAGTCCGGTCAGGGCCTGCTGCGCCCTTTGAAAATGAGACAAAAACCTGATAATCACCTGATGAAGGAGAACAGATAAATGCCAAAACAAATTCAAGCAGTCATATTTGACCAGGACGGACTTATGTTTGATACGGAGAGTCTGGCCGCCACATCCTGGTTTGAAGTAGGGCCGAAATACGGTATCCATGTGGACAGCAATTTCCTCCGGGACATCCGGGGATGCAAGCCGGACAAGGTAAAACAGGTCTGCACCCGGCAGTTCGGTGAAGATGCCATGAAGGACTATGACCGGTTCCGGGAAGAAAAGCGTCAGTATTCCTACCGCTGGATTGCCCAGCACGGGGTTCCGGTAAAAAAGGGCCTTAAGGAACTGCTCATATATCTGAAATCACACAATATAAAGACAGCCGTGGCAACGGCCAGCAGTGAAGGCTGGACCCAGGGCAATGTTAAGGGTGCCGGAGTGGAGGATTATTTTGATGATTACATATACGGGGACATGGTAAAGGAAGCAAAACCAAACCCCGCCATTTTTCTGCTGGCAGCCCGGCGCCTGGGAGTGGAGCCTGGGTCATGCGTTGTCCTGGAAGACAGCTTTAACGGAATCAAGGCAGCGGCGGCAGGCGGTTTTAATCCTGTGATGGTACCTGACCAGGACCAGCCGGACGAAGAAATCAGGAAGCTGCTGACCGCCTGCTGCGACAGCCTTACGGATGTAATCGGTCTCTTTGAGACCGGAAGGCTTATATTGAAGCAGCCATAGGAGCCTATTAAAGAAGAGGCCGTTAAATAAAGGAATGAACCATATGTGGAAAGAAGCCGCTGCCCTGACCGCGGCGGCAGGCGCTGCCTGTCTGCTGCGGTCAGAGTACGAAAAAAAGCATTTTTCAGTGGAAGTAACAGAAATTATTTCCGGCAAACTGGACAGGGACAGGACCCTGGTATTCCTGTCCGACCTTCACAACAACGAGTTTGGCCGGGACAACGGGGAGCTGGTGGCAGCCATCCGCCGTCTGAATCCGGATGCAGTGTTATCCGGCGGAGACATGATGGTCTGCAAGGGAAAGAGGGACATAAAGGTTCCGCTGAAGCTGTTCCGCCAGCTGGCTGCCAGCTATCCGGTGTACTGCGGCAACGGAAACCATGAGAACCGTATGGTATGGGAGCGCGGTTTATACGGTGACCTGTATGAGGAATACAGGGATGCCATGACTGCCATGGGGGTTCATTACCTGGAGGACAGCTGGTCCATGCTGGGAAGGGACATCCGGATTGCGGGCCTGGACCTGGCGCCCTGCTTTTACCGGAAGGCCCTGTACCAGAAGGTGCCGTCTATGCCGGAGGGCTATATGGAACGGAAACTGGGCAGAGGTCCCTCTGCCTGTAAGAAGGAGCCTTTTACCATCCTTCTGGCCCATTCCCCCCTGTATTTTGATTCATATGCCCGGTGGGGAGCGGACCTGACCCTGGCGGGACATTTTCATGGAGGAACCATCCGTATACCGGGACTGGGGGGAGTGATGACGCCCCAGTACCAGTTCTTTCTTCCCTGGTGCGCCGGGGATTTTGAACGGGACGGAAAACGGATGATTGTCAGCCGGGGACTGGGGACCCACTCCATCAACATCCGGTTCAACAACAGGCCCCAGCTGGCATTAATCCGCCTGAAACGGGCGTGACAGACTGAATATCGCGGACAGGTGAAAGAATGGAAACCATATCCTATAAGCTGGAGCATTTTGAAGGCCCTCTGGACCTGCTGCTCCATCTCATTGAAAAAAATAAGATTAACATATATGATATTCCCATTGTGGAAATCACGGCCCAGTACCTGGATTATGTGCGCCACATGGAACGGGAGGACTTAAACATTGTCAGCGAGTTCCTGGTAATGGCAGCCACCCTGCTTGACATTAAGGCCAGGATGCTCCTTCCGAAGGAAGTGGATGAGGAAGGGGAGGAGATTGACCTAAGGGCTGAGCTGGTCATGCGCCTGCTGGAATATAAGAAATATAAGCTGATGGCCGACGAGCTGGCCGACCGGGAGGACGGGGCCTTAAAGCATCTCTACAAGCCCTCCACCCTGCCGCCTGAGGTGGCGAAATACGAGCCGCCCGTGGATTTAGACAAGCTTTTGGACGGACTTACCCTGGCAAAGCTTCAGAGAATCTTTGAACAGGTTATGAAGCGCAAGGAGGACAAGATTGACCCTATCCGAAGCAATTTCGGAACCATACGCAGGGAGCCTGTAAGCCTGGAACAGAAGATAGGGAATGTACTGACCTACGCCAGGAGAAAGCGCAGATTCAGCTTCAGGGAGCTTCTGGAGGGACAATCGGACAAGCTGGAGGTGGTGGTCACCTTTCTGGCCGTGCTGGAGCTGATGAAGATAGGAAAGATTCACCTGAGCCAGGAGGAGACCTTTGGGGACATGGACATAGAGACGCTGGAGCAGGAAGGCGAGGAAGAGGAGCTGGATTTGACACAGCTGGGTGATTTTGAAGGATGATGGATGGAATCGTATGAGCAATCAAGACAGAATAGAAGCCCTGGAGGCCGGGGCCGGCGTGGTCGAAACCCGCACCGGAAAGCTGGCCGGAAGTGAGAAAAGAGAATCAAAGGAGCCGGAGGGACAGATGGAGCTTGCCTTTCCTCCCACAGAGGACGAAAAGGAGCAGGAGGCTGTCATAGAAGCAGTGCTCTTTACCATGGGAAGGTCGGTGGAGCTGCGCCAGCTGGCGGCAGCCATCGGGCAGCCGGAGGAGGTGGCCAGGAAGGCGGTGGAACGTCTGACAAAGCGGTACCGGTCAGCCAGAAGCGGCATGGAGATAACCCAGCTGGAGGACAGCTACCAGATGTGCACCAAGGCAGCCTACTACGAAAACCTGATACGGGTGGCCTCCGCCCCCAGGAAGCAGGTGCTGACAGAGGTGGTGCTGGAAACCTTGTCCATCATTGCCTACAAGCAGCCGGTGACCAAGATGGAGATTGAGAAGATACGAGGCGTCAAATCCGACCATGCGGTGAACCGTCTGGTGGAGTATAACCTGGTCTACGAGGTGGGCCGCCTGGATGCGCCCGGCCGTCCCGCCCTTTTTGCCACCACAGAGGAATTCCTGCGCAGATTCGGCGTTGGCTCTGTCCAGGATTTGCCGGACCTGGGTCCTGAACAGGAGGCGGAAATCAAGGCAGAGGTGGAAGAGGAGCTGCAGCTTAAGCTGGAGGAACTGCCGGCTGAGGCTGCGGAGGAAACCGCGGGTGAAGATGGGGAACCGGAGGCCTGACGCCTGTGTTTGTACACGGGGGAGATTCCCAAAGCCGTACATGAGGAATATACTAAAATAAAAAGAAAAAGTTGATATCATGCTTGGAAGTCTGATTTTAGTATTTGCCCTCTGTACAGATACCTTTGTGGCCAGCCTGGCCTATGGAGCCAACCGGGTCCATGTGGGCTGGGGAAAGGTGGCTCTGTTAAATGGTATATGCAGCGGTTGTCTGGGCCTGGCCCTGGGTCTGGGCAGCGTTATAAGCGCTGTCCTTCCGGGGGATGTGACCAGAATCATCTGCTTTGTAAGCCTGTTCCTGCTGGGATTCATCAAGTTCCTGGACTACAGCATTAAGGCCTATATTAACCGCCATTGCTGTATCCGCCGGAATTTAAGCTTTTCCCTGTCAGGGCTAAAGGTTATAGTCAATATTTACGGGGACCCCATGGCAGCGGATGTGGACGGTTCCCAGTCCCTGGGATGGAAGGAAACCGTATTCCTGGCCCTGGCCATGTCCATAGACAGCCTGGTGGCCGGAACCATGGCGGCCCTGCTGGATATTCCCGTGGCAGCCACCCTGGTGCTGTCCTTTGCCGTGGGAGTGTGTATGATGTACGGCGGCCTGTGGCTGGGCCGCAAGGTGGCCTCCCGTTTCCGGTGCGACCTGTCCTGGATCAGCGGCGTTCTGCTGATGGTCCTGGCTCTGATGAAGGTCCTTCATTGACGGGCAGGGGATTGCACAATGGCATCGGGGAGCATGCAGGGAGCCGTGTCAGATGGTATCCTGCGCCCTGTTTATTTCCGGTTTATGGAAGCTCCTCCATACATTCCCCGGAGCAGGAAGCAGAAAAACTGTGTCGAAATGTAAAATAAAAGTAAAGAAACATGAAAAAAGCAGTCCGGGCAGCGAATTGGAATTCCAATACGCCGGTCCAGGGCTGCTTTTGGCTGCTGCTTTGCCTATATATCCTTTGCCTTGGCTGACAAACCTTCCATGTAGGCTTCTGCCTTTGATTTATCCAGAGGGTCCAATTTATCATACAGGTCCATAATCCGTCTCTGCTGTTCGTTCAGGGTAACCTGTATGCCATCGGTGCTGTAGAACTGGGCCATGGTTATTCCCATGACTTCGCAGATGCGCCGTATGGTCGGTATACTGGGAACCGTGGTACGTCTGAACAGGTTGCCTATATTATTAGGGGAAGTATCCATCTCCAGTGCCAGGCGGTAATGACTCCATCCCCGCTCTCTGCAAAGTTCTTCTATGCGCTCCAGCTCATAACTCATCATGCTTTTCACCACCATTGTCTATTATCTACAAAATCTTTTGTATTATTGTATCCCAGAGGTGAAAAAAACATTAGGCTGAAATGTAGTAGTGGGGGAATTCACTATATAATGCATAAATACACGTACAATGCATTGCTATACCAGATGCCCGTCATCCCCGTATCCCAGAAGGTCGTTGGGGGTGATATGGAAATAGTCGCAGAGTATCTTAAGCTCAATGTCCGTTACAAGACGTTTGCCCTTTTCAATCCTTAAAATAGTCAGTTCGCTGAAATAATAGCCCTGCACCTGAAGCTGGGCAGCCATTTCCTTCTGGGATAGTTTTTTGCCCTTGCGCAGCTTGAAGATTTGTTCGCCAATCAGGTTTCTCTGTGGCTGGGAATTGTAGGAGATTTTCATAAATGTCCCTCTGTTCAGTGTAATACTTCTAAAAGTGAAGTTCCTATATGATTGTAATGAATATGAATATATCAAAGTTTCTAATAAAGAAGGAATAAAAAATAAAGTAGAAAATTCCATAGGATTATGATAGACTTGTAAAAGTATGAAAGAGACAGGAGAGAATTATGCAGAGAATCGCGAAATTTCATAAAGTTAGTTTTGAACAGTTTAAGGCCGATTGGTCCGATACCTTCCCGGATACGCCGGAGGAAGAGATAATACATATTTATGAAGGAATCCGGCTCCCGGCCAGGGCCACATCCGGTTCTGCCGGATATGATTTCTTCACGCCGGTTCCCCTTACCCTGGCTCCGGGCGAAAGCATGAAAGTCCCCACAGGCGTCAGGGCTGAGATTGACACTGGATGGGTGCTTCAGATTTTTCCGCGCAGCAGCCTGGGATTCAAGTTCAGGCTCCAGCTGAACAACACGGTGGGCATCATTGACAGCGACTATTTTTATTCGGACAATGAGGGCCATATGTTCATAAAGGTGACCAATGATTCCAGGGAGGGAAAGACTGTGGAACTGGGACAGGGCGCCGGCTTTGCACAGGGAATCTTCATCCCCTACGGCATTACTGTGGATGATGAGTGCAGTGATGTGCGCAACGGCGGTTTTGGAAGTACGGATGCAAGGTAGGTAGAAATATATGGGAAGTCGCGGACAGAGGTCACACAGCAGCGGGCAAAGGCCCCGGACAAAGGGGCAGTACCCGGGATACGCAGGAGGAAAGCCGGTTTCCAGTGCCAGGCGCAGGCGCCGCAGAAGAAACCGGATGATTAAGGCGGTCATAGCATGGGCAGTCTGCCTCCTGCTTGTGGGGCTGGTTGCAGTGGGAACATTCCGGCTGGTGGCCCACATAACCACCTCAAAGAAACGCCAGTTCCGTGCAGAGGGCATTGAGAAGCTGGAGGCAGGGGACTATGCAGGGGCCATCGGCTCCTTTGAAACAGCCCTTGAAAAGTCCGGCAAGGGAGCAGAGGATTTCAACCGGGATGTACTCTTATACAGGGCGGACGCAGAGTTCCTGTTAAAGGACTATAATGCGGCCATCCATACCTATGACCTTTTGCTGGAAATGAAGCCGGACACGCCGGAGTACATGTACAGGCAGAGCAGCTGTTATGCACAGCTGGGAGATACGGATAATGCCATTAAGCGCTACCGGGAGGCGGAGGAAAAGGATAAGAAGGACAAACCCGCGCCCGGCAGGCAGGAGGCCCTGCTGGCGGCAGGCAGCGCCTGTGTGGATGCCAGGGAGTACGATAAGGCCATGGCGCTTTATGAGGATGCAATTAAGGGTGGGATGGAACATGGTGAAATCTATAATCAAATGGGTATATGCCAGATGGCTGCAAAGGATTACCAGAGTGCTTATGATTCATTTGACAAAGGGTACCAGGTAGCTGCCGCGGCCCAGGCTGCTGCTCTCCAGGAAAAAGACCGGGAAGCAGATAAAGAGGCGGATAAAAAGGATAAGAAGGAAGCTGACGCCGGGGAAAGCGGAGACGTTTCGCCGGCTGGCGGGACCGGAGCGGACAGCTACAGGGAACTTTTAAAGGAGCTTTCGTATAACAGGGCCGCTGCCTGCGAACACTTACAGCAGTACGATAAAGCGCTGGCGCTGTTTGAGGACTTTGTGAAGGAGTTTGGCTCTGACGAAGCCGCGGAGCATGAGATTGCATTTTTGAAGACGAGGTAGGAATGGCTGATTTAATTGATTTAAGTGAACTGCAGGAGAGGGTGATACTGGTGGCTGTGAGCACGGCTGAGGAGGAGGACACACCCGCCTCCCTGGATGAGCTGGAGGAGCTGGTCTCCACAGCCGGGGCCGTGACCGTGGCAAGAATCATCCAGAACCGGGAAAAGGTCCATCCGGGCACTTACCTGGGCAAGGGCAAGATAGATGAGGTAAGGGAGCTGCTGTGGGATACCCGGGCCACAGGTGTTGTCTGTGACGATGAATTGTCACCGGCCCAGCTCAGGAACCTGGAGGATGCCCTGGATACCAAGGTCATGGACAGAACCATGGTCATACTGGATATCTTTGCTTCGCGGGCCAACACAAGGGAGGGCAAGATTCAGGTGGAGCTGGCCCAGTTAAAATACAGGGCTGTGCGTCTGGTGGGCATGCGCAATTCCCTGTCGCGTCTGGGAGGCGGCATAGGCACCAGGGGACCGGGAGAGAAGAAGCTGGAGACGGACCGCAGGCTCATCCACCAGAGAATCGGGCAGCTTAAGGAGGAACTGGCGGATGTGAAGCGCCACCGGGAGGTGACCAGGCAGCAGAGGGAGAAGGATTTTGCCCTTTCCGCCGCCATCGTGGGCTATACCAACGCCGGCAAGTCCACACTGCTCAACCGTCTGACCGGGGCGGGAATCCTGGCTGAGGATAAGCTTTTTGCCACCCTGGACCCTACCACCAGAAGCTATACCCTGGAGGACGGTCAGCAGATACTGCTTACGGACACCGTGGGCTTTATCCGCAAGCTTCCCCATCATCTCATAGAGGCGTTCAAGAGTACATTGGAGGAGGCGCGCTACAGCGATATTGTTCTCCATGTGGTGGATTGTTCCAATCCCCAGATGGATATGCAGATGCATGTGGTGAAGGAAACGCTGAAGGAGCTGGAGATTGTGGATAAGACCATTGTCACCGTGTTCAACAAGGTGGACCGGTTCCGTGAACTGGAGGCCAAGGAGGACAGCGGCATCATGCAGATTCCCAGGGATTTCTCATCGGACTACCAGGTGCGTATTTCGGCTAAGACCGGGGAGGGACTGGAAGAACTGCAGAAGGTGCTCCAGGCCATTATCCGCAGCAGGCGGATTCTGTTAGAGAAGGTATTTCCATACAGCCAGGCCGGGCGCATCCAGACCATCCGCAAATACGGCCAGCTTCTGGAGGAGGAGTACCAGGAGGACGGAATCGCAGTCAGGGCATATGTGCCGGCAGAGCTTTTCGGCAGGCTTTTTTCCGACTGATTTAAAGGAAACTGATATAAAATGCCCCCTGTCCGAAAAACCACGCAGGTATGCGCCTTTGCGGGGATTTGGGAAAAAGAGTTATAAGTACAGTTAATAAGACACAATATCTAGGATAATATAAAATGTTATTCATAGATATTGTGTTTTGTATTTCCATCTGCTATAATGGGTGCGTAGCTCGCTCCGAAGGGAGCGGGCCCTACGTTTCCACAGCCATGAAACAGCTGTGTCATTCCGGGCCCAAAAGACGCGGAATAAGGGTTGAAATAAAGTGCACGTGGGTTGAAAGGAGCAAGTGGTATGATTCAGGTAGTTAAAAGGGATGGGGAAGTTGCCGAGTTTAGTCTGAATAAGATAACAGAGGCCATCAAGAAGGCATTCAGGGCAACATCCAAAGATTACAACAATGAGATTCTGGAGTTATTATCCTTAAGGGTGACTGCGGATTTTCAGAATAAGATGAAGGATGGCAGGATTTCCGTAGAAGAAATCCAGGACAGCGTGGAGCATGTCCTTGAACAGACCGGATATACAGATGTGGCCAAGGCCTACATTTTATATAGGAAACAGAGAGAAAAGATACGGAATATGAACAGCACGATTCTGGATTACAAGGACGTGGTGAACAGTTATGTGAAGGTGGAGGACTGGCGTGTAAAGGAAAACTCCACGGTCACCTACTCCGTGGGAGGACTGATTCTCAGCAACTCCGGCGCCGTGACAGCCAACTACTGGCTCAGCGAGATTTACGACCAGGAGATAGCGGAGGCCCACCGCAATGCGGATATCCACATCCACGACCTGTCCATGCTCACCGGATACTGCGCAGGCTGGTCCTTAAAGCAGCTCCTGATGGAAGGACTGGGAGGCATTACGGGAAAGATTACCTCCTCACCGGCAAAGCACCTGTCCGTGCTCTGCAACCAGATGGTCAACTTCCTGGGAATCATGCAGAACGAATGGGCCGGGGCCCAGGCATTTTCATCCTTTGATACATACCTTGCTCCCTTTGTAAAAGCAGATAATTTAAGCTACCCCGAGGTAAAGAAGTGCATTGAGTCCTTTATCTACGGAGTGAACACCCCCAGCCGCTGGGGCACCCAGGCTCCCTTCTCCAACATCACCCTGGACTGGACGGTTCCGGACGACATGGCAGAGATGAATGCCATTGTGGGCGGCAGGGAGATGGACTTTAAGTATAAAGACTGCAAGAAGGAGATGGACCTGATTAACAAGGCGTTCATTGAGACCATGATTGAAGGAGATGCCAATGGACGCGGATTCCAGTACCCCATTCCCACTTACTCCATTACCAATGATTTTGACTGGTCGGATACAGAGAACAACCGTCTTCTGTTTGAAATGACATCCAAGTACGGAACGCCTTACTTTTCCAACTACATCAACAGCGACATGCAGCCCAGCGATGTCCGCAGCATGTGCTGCCGTCTCCGCCTGGACCTCAGGGAGCTGCGCAAGAAAACAGGCGGATTCTTCGGCTCCGGCGAGAGCACCGGCTCCGTGGGCGTGGTGACCATCAATATGCCGAGAATTGCTTACCAGGCAAAGGACGAGGCGGATTTCTATGCAAAGCTGGACCACATGATGGACGTGTCTGCCCGTTCCTTAAAGACCAAACGCCAGGTTATAACAAAGCTTTTGAACCAGGGCCTGTATCCCTACACCAAGAGATATCTGGGCACCTTTGAAAATCATTTTTCCACCATCGGCCTTATCGGCATGAACGAGGCCGGCCTCAATGCCAGATGGGTGAAGCAGGACATGACCCACAGGGAATGCCAGGAGTTCACCAAGAAGGTGCTGAACCATATGAGGGAGCGCCTGTCGGATTACCAGGAGATGTACGGCGACCTTTACAACCTGGAGGCCACGCCTGCTGAGTCCACCACCTACCGTCTGGCCAAGCATGACAAGCAGCGCTATCCGGACATTATCACTGCAGGGGCGGAGGGGGATACGCCCTACTACACCAACAGCTCCCATCTTCCTGTGGATTATACGGAGGATGTATTTGACGCCCTGGATATCCAGGATGAGCTTCAGACGCTGTACACATCAGGAACCGTGTTCCACGCATTCCTGGGTGAGAAGATGCCTGACTGGAAGGCTGCGGCCAACCTGGTGCGCACGGTTGCTGAGAACTACAAGCTGCCTTACTATACCCTGTCGCCCACGTATTCCATCTGCAAGTGCCATGGATACCTGATTGGAGAACATTTCACCTGTCCAATCTGCGGGGAGAAGGCAGAGGTATACAGCCGCATTACAGGCTACTACCGTCCGGTCCAGAACTGGAACGAAGGCAAGACCCAGGAGTATAAGAACCGTACCAACTACAACATCGGCCAATCCCAGTTAAAGCACGGCGTGTCCAGAATCGCGGCAGACACCAGGGAGAGGACAGGCAGCGCACAGACAGAGGTTTCCCATCAGGGGAAGGAGAAGGCAGGCGCGTCAGCCCATCTGTATCTCTTTACCACCAAGACCTGTCCCAACTGCGTATCGGCAAAGGAGTTCCTAAAAGGACAGGATTACCAGATTATCGATGCGGAGGAGCGTCCTGACCTGGCGGAAAAGTTCGGTATTATGCAGGCTCCCACCCTGGTGATTGTCAGCGACGGCATTGTACAGAAGTTTGCCAATGCTTCCAACATACGCAGGTTTGTGGAACAGAATCAGACAAATACAGTAAAGGCATAAGGGCTGGAAGATGGATGCATTGTTTATGTTTATGGGTGCGCTGTGCCTGGCCGAGGGTGTATGCCTGTTTGCTGGAAAGGATTTCCTCATGTTTGTGGGTTCCACCAGGAAGGAGGACTACGACCTGGAAAAGATGTTCCGGGTGGAGAAATGGATATTCCTGGTGGATGCTGCCTGCAGCTTAGGGGTGGGCTTTAACCGGTTTCCTGATACAGTGGAATCCATTCTGCTGGTTGTGTTCGGAGCCACGCTGGCTGCCCATATCTATGTGTTTAAGAATAAAAAATTCCGGAGATAATGTTGCCGGGAATCATGCGGACCGCTGCTCTCAGTGAATGGGAGCAGCGGTTTTTTGCGGTTCAGGGACTTGAATTGGAAGATGTGCACAAAAGCATTGGGATAAAATGCCGGATTTAGATAAACATACACATCATCACTTGACAAAAAGCTGTATAGCTATATACTAGTAGTATAGCTGTATAGCTAATAACGTGAGTACATTGGAGGAGGAATCATGAAAACGTTAAAGGAGAAGCTGAGAGACAGGGAGAACCTGTCAGGGATGCATATTTGCCTGACAGAACCTTGCATCACTGAGATGTGCGCCGGTCTGGGGTATGATTTTCTGTGGATTGACACGGAGCACACAGCCATTGATTACCAGGTGCTGCTGTACCATCTGATGGGGGCGAAAGCAGGCGGCACCGATACCCTGGTGCGCATTCCATGGAATAACCAGGTACTGGCAAAGAGGGTGCTGGAGATGGGACCCACGGGAATCATCATCCCCATGGTCAACTCGGCCCAGGAACTGGACGCCGCCATGCAGGCCACCCTGTATCCGCCGTATGGAATACGGGGATTCGGCCCCCTGCGCGCAGTGCGGTACGGGCTGGACGATGCTGACTCGTTCATAGAGTCTTCCAGGCAGCAGCTGGTCCGGTGTGTCCAGATTGAGACAAGGACAGCCGTGAAAAATCTGAAGGAGATGGTCAGGAACCCGTATGTGGACTGCTTTATTCTGGGTCCCTGCGACCTGTCCGGTTCCATTGGGGAGCTGAACCGGGTATTTGAAGAGCATACCAGCAGCCTGATTGACGAGGCCGTGGCCATCATCAATGAGAGCGGGAAATCATCCGGCGTATCCACAGGAAGCAATGACCCGGATATCATACGCTACTGGCATGAAAAGGGCCTTAACGTCATATCAGCCGGTTCGGATTATGTACATATTATGGACGGGGCCCGAAGGGAATTAAACATGATGAGACAGATTCAGGAAAAGAGATAGGGAGGATAAACACTATGAGAAAACGCATGATTAGTATCGCATTAGTTCTTGCAATGACCGCAGGCCTGGCTGCATGCGGACAAAAAGCGCCTGAGAGCAAGAGTCCGTCCGAGACGGAGGCAAAGACAGAAGCAGCCTCCGGTGCATCTGCCCCTGAACAGGCTGCGCCGGAGGCGGGCGGGGATTTGCCGGAGGTAAAGCTGGTATTTTCCACACAGTCCAGCGGGGACGTGAATTATGTTAAGGCCATGCATATGATAGCGGATGAGATATCGGAAAAGACCAACGGCAAATTTACCATGGAAATCCATGAAAACGGAAGCCTGATGACCCAGGAGGGCGAGGTGGATGCCGTGGCAAGAGGAAGTCTGGATATGATGTTCAGTTCCCCGTTCCTGATTTCCGACCAGCTTCCATACCTGACCATGTTTACCGCGGCCTACATTTTCCAGAATGAGCAGCACATGCGGGCTGTCATGGATGGGGAGATTGGCCAAAAGGTAGCGGATGATGTGGCGGAAAAATTAAATGTGCGCTGGCTGTCAGCCCTGTACTGCGGAGCCCGCCATCTGGATATGAGGGACATTGGAAAGGAAATCACAAAGCCGGAAGATTTGAACGGAGTCAATTTAAGGATGCCCAATTCATCTGCATGGCTCTTCATGGGCAAGGCCCTGGGAGCAAATCCCACACCCATGGCTTATGCGGAGATATACCAGGGACTTCAGACCGGCGCCATTGACGGACAGGAGAACCCCCTGCCTACCACCATTGCGCAGAAATGGTATGAGGTGACCAGCCAGATTGTACTCACGGGCCATGTGATTGAGCCCATGTGCATTGCAATCAATGAGGAGAAGTGGCAGTCCCTTCCCCAGGAATACAGGGATATCATGACAGAGGCAGTGAGGACAGCCACTGCATGGTGCGATGAGGCAAACCTGAAACAGGAGCAGGAAGCCATTACGTTTCTGAAGGAACAGGGACTGACAGTCATTGAACCGGACCTGGACGCATTTATGGAGTATTCTGAGAATTATTATCTCAACGACAAGGACATGGTAAAAGATTGGGATATGGATTTATATCACCAGATTAAGGACCTGAAATATTAATGAGAGGTATTCTGAATGGACATATGGAAGAAATGCTTTCGGGCTGTCATGGATTTTATTGAGATTTATATGCCCATGTGCTGGTTTGTTCTGCTGTTTGTGGCGTTCATCCTGCAGATTATATCCAGATACATATTTAATAATCCCCTGGTATGGCCTTATGAACTGGCGCAGATTTCCTATGTATGGATAATTACCTTGGGATGCTGCTATGCCCAGCGCACAGATGACAATATTGTCTTTTCCGTGATTTACGAGCTTGTGGGAGAAAACACGAGGAGGCTGTTCCGGCTCCTTCAGGATATCCTGATAGTCGGCCTGCTGACCTACCTGGTCCCGCCGGCGCTGGAGTTTTACCGGTTTTATTTTACCAGGTACAGCACGGTATTCAAGGTCCCTCTGGGATTCGTATATCTGGGATTTTTCCTGTTTCAGATTATCACCATTGTCCGGTACTGCCGGGACCTGGCGGGCTGTGTTAAGGAATTTGGGAAAGGAGGGAAGGCGGTATGAGTCATGCCATGATGATTTCCCTTGGCCTGCTGGTTGTGTGTTTTGTTATCAGGATGCCCATTGCCATAGGAATGATTATATCCTCCACCCTTTACCTGGCTGTGAAAGGCATGGACCCCAGCGTGGTGGTGGAGATTTTTACCAGCAAGATGTATAACAATTTTATTCTGCTGGCTGTTCCGCTTTTTATCTTTGCGGCAAATATTATGAACTCCAGCAAGGTGACAGACAAGATTTTCGACTTTTCCAAGGTCCTGGTGGGACGATGGAAGGGCGGTCTGGGGCATGTGAACGTCATTGCATCCCTGATATTTTCAGGAATGACAGGTTCCGCTGTGGCCGATGCGTCGGGACTTGGAATCATGGAGATTGAGGCCATGCGCAAGGAGGGATACGACGATGGGTTCAGCGCAGCCATAACAGCCGGCTCCGCTGTAATCGGGCCCATCTTTCCTCCCAGCATTCCACTGGTCATATACGGGGTTATTGCAGGCGCTTCCATCGGCAACCTGTTCCTGGCGGGCATGGTGCCCGGAATCATACTGGCCCTGGCCCTGTGCATCTATGTCTGCTATATTGCCAATAAGAGAAACTATCCCAGCGGAAAGAGATATGCGGGAATGGAATTTGTCAGGATGACGGTGAGCGCTATTCCGGCCCTCCTTACCCCTGTCATCCTGCTGATGGGAATTTATACAGGCATCATGACCGCCACAGAGGCCGGGGCGGTGGCGGCTCTCTACGCCCTCATCATTTCCGTCTTTGCGTACCGTTCCATTACATTGCCGGAGTTTATGCAGGTATTAAAAAACACCGTCAGGTCCACGGGACAGATTGGCATCATGTTGGGCGCTGCCTATGTGTTTTCTTATGTGATTGCGGTGGAAAATCTTCCGTCCCTGGCAGGCAGCCTGATTCTGTCCTTTGCCACCACCAAGGTTTCTTTCCTTATTTTTGTCAACATCCTGCTGTTCATACTGGGAATGCTGCTGGATTCCGCTGTTTTGCAGCTGGTGCTGCTTCCCATTTTATGTCCGATTGCCCAGTCCTTTGGGATTGATATGGTTCATTTCGGCGTGGTGTTTACGCTGAATACCATGATTGGGCTCTGTACGCCGCCCTTTGGAATGCTTTTATTTATTGTGACGGGAATCAGCGGGGAGAAGATGAACACCATTATAAAAGAAATCATGCCCATGGTTTTTGTGATGGTCCTGGTGCTGATACTTGTAACATTTGTACCGGATGTCATTATGTGGCTGCCAAGGCTCTTTGGCCGATAAAATTCTTGTATCTTTTCAATTGTTGTATTAAGATAAACAGGAGGGGGATATGTAACAGGCAGGGTTTTAAGAATATTAAGATAGAGATGGGTAATGTATTATGGAAGAACTGGATTTCAAAGTTAAGAAGAAAAATTTATATGAGACAGTGGCTGACCGTATGGAAGACATGATACTGAGTAATTCGCTGCGGCAGGGGGAACGGCTGCCCAGTGAGCAGGAGCTGGCGTTGAAATTCGGAATCAGCCGCAATGTCATGAGAGAGTCCCTGAAGCTGCTTAAGGAAAGGCAGCTGATTGTACAGAAGAACGGGGAAGGGACTTTTATAGCAAAGCCTGAAAGCGGAAGCGTCACTGAGATTCTCAACCGTATGCTGCGTCTGGATGATATCGGATATATGGATGTGTATGAGATGCGTAAGCTGCTGGAGCCTTACGCCAGCAGGGTTGTGGCTGAAAAAAAGGACGCATTGGATTTTGAACAGCTGGAACAGTATGTGCAGGGAATGATTGAAAGTAAGGATGTCTGGGATAAACGCATTGATTATGATATCCAGTTCCATATCTGCATCGCAGAGGCAACCGGGAATCCGCTGCTGATTTGTTTTATTAAATCCATGGTAAGCCTGTGGAAAACAATCCTGCTCAGAGGGATTGTGACACAGCAGGAGGGCCATCAGGATGGGATTGAATTCCACAAGCGAATCATTGAGTGCCTGAAAAAAGGAGACCCGGATGAGGCTGAGGCAATTATGAAGGCCCATATTGAGAAGTCCGCCAAGATGTGCTGGGTGGAGGATGCGCAGTAAAAAAGTTGTCAGTTATGAAATGCAATAAGGACAGTCCCGCGGGGGTTAGAAACCGGGGGGACTGTCCTTTTTCTCATCTGGGACATCCAGGCCTCTGGGACACTCAGGCCTCTGGGATATTCAGGCCTCTTCTTCTTGGATGCTTTTCCGGAGCTTATCCACTGCGGCCCGGAAGTCCCCGTTATCCAGAAACTGCTTATAGTACGCATCCTCCAGCAGGCTCTTAAGGAGCAGCCGGCGTATTTCTATTGTGGAGGCCGGATGTTCCCCGTCTATCTTTACTCCGGGAGAGAACAGGACGGGATTGGGTTTCTGGACCGTGCCGGTGATGGCATCCACAAACTGAATCATGCTCTCCAATGCCTGCTGGTCCTGTCCGGCCCGCTGGTATGCCTGGGCAAAGAATCCGGGACTCATGCCGTTTCCCACGCCCAGCAGCTCTTCCAGCCTGCGGTAAATGACGCACAGCTCCAGAGCCTTTGCGGTGTCGGGGGTCATTTCCGGGTTCATCATCTGGATGAGGAAGTTCTGTATCTGGCGAGTCAGCACATACAAGCGCTTCTGCAGGACTTCCAGAGCCTGTCCGGCCTCCCCCTTTTTCAGGTACAGCAGTGCCCAGACGGAGGTGGAGTCAGTGCTTTGCTGGGGCAATTCCTTTAAAAGGCTCTCCGCTTTATCCAGCTCGCCTTCCAGTATGGCGATGGAGGCCAGGTGGGAGACGGCTGTCTGCCAGCAGGACGGGGCACCGCTGGCCCGGACTTCCTCCAGAAGCTGTTTTTTCTGTTTTGTCCAGCTGTCCTTTACTGTCTGGGGCTGGGCTGGAAACAGCATGGCGAAGAGGTCAAACAGAGTGACTGCCCTGGATTTCAGGGGTATACTTGAGGGGTAGGTGTGCAGAAGCGATTGTATCATGGTGTCCGCTGCCTCATATCCAAGATTCCTGGCTGTCTCCACGATTTCGTTCAGCCGTTCATCAATCTGTACTTCCGTAAGGGTTTCCTCAAACTGCAGCAGGGTATCCACATTGGTGTTCAGGGCGCGGGCCAGAGGGCATAAAAGAGCAATGTCCGGGCAGGAGGCGCCGGTTTCCCATTTGCTGACAGCAGGAGGCGACACGCCCAGGGCAAGGGCCAGCTGTTCCTGTGTCATGGATTTGGATTTGCGCAGAGCCGCAATGCGCGGGCCTATATTTATGTCCATGTAATAAATCTCCTTCACTCTTGTAATGTTGTCCGGCCGGATATAATTAGTATAGTCCATGAGAGAGCGCCGCACAATGGAGGCATTGTTAAACAATGGGAGAATTTTCTTAACCAGTGGTTATGCCGGCGGGAGTCTTGATGATTATGGGTCATACCTACAGCTGTGATAACAGCCGGTTATCCTCCGCGGCCTTTCTGAAAAATTCCAGAAACAGCCTGGTAGACAGCTTGAACTGGGTATCCCTGCGGAAAATGGTATAGAGCTGCCGTTTCAGTCCGGGATGGTCCAGAAGAGGCACCTGTTTCAAAAGCCCTAATTCCAGCTCCTGCCTCACCGCATATTCGGACATGAAGGAGATGCCCTGACGGTTGCGGATACCGCGTTTGATGGCTTCAATGTTGCCGGACACATAAAGACCGGACGGGTCTAAGGAAAGGCGTCCCTCCATCAGCGGTTCGCAGCAAAGCACATCCGAGCCGACAGAGGCGGGCTGGGAGATGATGTAGGTTCCGGGAGTGCTGGAGGGACTGACAGCCAACGACATATTCCGGCTTCTCAAACTGCCCTGGCGCCAACTTGACACATACCGGGAAACATGGTACGATAAAATATATTCTTTCAGAGGATAAGACGGTAGAGCAATCTGCCGTTTTTTTACATTTGACGCGTCAAAAAAGCCCCCGCCTTCATGACAAGGGGCAGGAGCTTTAAGACGTGCAGGAGTGCTTTGGGATACATCCGTCCGCTTTTATCAATCCGCCTTTGCTTTGTCTAACGCTGTGTTGATGGCATTTAACAGGGCCGTGGAGGTATAGCGGGAGGTGCTGGGATATGTAAGGTTCTCCGTGGACTGATTGCTTATAATCTGGCCGGCCAGGTCGTCCAGGGTGGGCTGCATCAGAGGGTACATGGTGGTGACAGCCTCGCTTAATGGAACCAGGTCAATGGAGGTGATGCTGTTCTTATCCACAGTTACCTTTACATTTACATCTTCGCTGCCAAGTGTCAGTGCCGCACTGTATACGCCCGGCAGATAGCCGGCAGGTTCAGCGGAGACGGAAACATTGTCCTTCCCAGGCCGGAACATGATGAAACAGAGGGTAATTAAAAGGATGGCAAGGCCTACGAAGATTGCGGTGTAGATGATTTCCTTCATCCTTAGTACCACAATTTTGGTTTTAGAGCTCATAGTCAGGACCTCTAAGATAGTTTGTTAAAGCTTATGTTGCAGGGCGGGGAAATATGAGAAGTTTTCGTTGTCCCGTCCGCCGGAAGGAGAGAGAAAAGGTGGCGTTACAGTTCATATTGGGAGGAGCAGGCTCAGGAAAGACCAGGATGCTCTATGACCGGGTCATAAAGGAGTCCATGGAGCATCCGGAACAAAGGTATCTGGTGGTGGTGCCGGAGCAGTTTACCATGCAGACCCAGAAGGAAATCATCCGTCTCCACCCCAGGCACGGGGTCATGAACATAGATATCCTCAGCTTTAAGCGTCTGGCTTACCGGGTGTTTGAGGACCTGGGAGTCAGAATCCCGGTTGTGCTGGATGACATGGGAAAATCCATGGTGCTGCGCAAGGTGGCCGGTTTAAAGAGGGGGAAACTGTCCCTTTACAAGGGCCATCTGGAGCAGACCGGCTTCATCAGCCAGCTTAAGTCCCAGATTTCGGAGCTGTACCAGTACGGCATTACTCCGGACATGCTGCGGGAAGTGGGGGAGGAGACAGCTGCCCCCATTCTGGTCCAGAAGCTTAAGGACCTGGAGGTGATTTACAGTGGTTTCAGGGAGTATATAGAGAGCCATTACATTACGGCTGAGGAGATTCTGGACATCCTTTGCAGGGAGCTTCCAAAGTGGGAGCCCCTTAAGGACAGCGTCGTCCTTCTGGACGGCTACACCGGCTTTACGCCGGTCCAGTACAGGCTGGTGGAGCTGTTCCTGGTGCATGCCAGGGATGTGGTGTGCACGGTTACCATTGATTCCAGGGAGAACGCCTACAAGGAGAGCAGCATCCAGCATTTGTTCCATATGAGCCGCCATACGGTGTGCCGCGTGGCATCCATGGCAAAGCAGCACGGAATCACGAAGAAGGAGGACATTATCTGTAACCGTCGTCCGGCCTGGCGGTTTAATGAAAGTCCAGAGCTGGACTTTCTGGAACAGAACCTGTACCGGTATTCCGGAAAAACCTGGGAGGGAAAGACAGAGCGTATCCTGGTGTACAAGGGACGCAACCCGGCAGGAGAGGCAGCCTATGTGTGCAGCCGGATTGAGCAGATGATAAAGGAGGAAGGGCTGCGCTACCGGGATGCAGCCGTGATTACCGGGGACCTACCATCCTATGGCCGGGAGCTGGCCCACCAGTTTGACGAGGCCGGGATACCCTATTTCCTGGATGATAAGAAGAGTATCCTGGAAAATCCCATGGTGGAGCTGATACGCGCGGCGCTGGAGATGGTGAAGGATTTCTCCTATGAGAGCGTGTTCCGGTACCTGAAGACCGGGCTGGTGTATGATAGGGCCGGGTCGGTGTATGATGAGGCCGGGATGGATTCGGAGGCGGATACAGGCCGGGCCGTGGACGGCATTTCCCCAAAGCATGATAGTGAAGCCGGGTTTGGCGGTTCCAGGGAACATGTGGAAAATATGACGGACCGGCTGGAAAATTATGTGCGGGCCCTGGGCATACGCGGGTGGAAACGCTGGGATTCCTGTTGGGAACGGCAGTACAGGGGCGGTGAAAAGCTGAACCTGAAGGAACTGAACGAATACCGTATGTGGATACTGGAGCCTCTCAGGCCGCTGCGGGAGGCTTTTAAGGCAGAGGGGGCCACGATTGCCTCTGTCACTGCCGCCCTCCGCCGGTTCCTGGAGCATATGAGGCTGAGGGAAAAGCTGGAGGACTACAGGGACTTCTTCCTGGAGCGCAGGGAGCCTGGGGACGAGAATCTGGCCAGGGAGTACGGTCAGGTCTATGACCGGGTCCTGGAGCTGTTTGAACGGCTGGAGGGACTCCTGGGCGCGGAAAAGGCGGATATGAAGAATTATATCCAGATTCTGGACGCTGGATTCCAGGAAATCCAGGTGGGAGTAATTCCTGCCACGGTTGACCAGGTTATGGTGGGTGATATTACCCGAAGCCGTCTGGAGGCAGTGAAGGTACTGTTTTTTGTGGGCGTGAATGAGGGAACGGTGCCCCAGCGGAAGAGCGGGGGAAGCCTTTTGACGGACCGGGACAGGGCTGCGCTCAGAAAAATGGATATAGAGCTGGCGCCCACGGTGAAAGAGGATGGCTGTATCCAGAAGTTTTACCTGTATCTCATGATGTCCAAGCCGTCCGGACAGCTGGTGCTCACCTATGCTGGTCTTACGTCTGACGGCAAGAGCCAGAGGCCCTCCAACCTCATGGGAGAAGTGGGAAAGCTGTTTCCGGAAATGGAAACCCTGGATGAGCATTCCGTGGAATGGCCGGTGCGGACTGAAGGGGATGCCAGGGAGCTTCTTATACAGGGACTCCGCAAAATGCAGGAACAGGATGAGGACGGAAGGGAACTGGAGCAAGCCGCCTTTTTGCAGCTCTTTCAACATTTCTATCACTCGGAGGAGCACCGGCATAAGGTAAGGCAGCTCCTGGACGCTGCATTCTATTCCTATGAGGAAAGAGGAATCGGGCGGGCGGCTGCCAGGGCCCTTTACGGCCGGGAATTACAGGGCAGCGTGACCCGGCTGGAACAGTTCGCCTCCTGTGCCTACGCCCATTTCCTGCGGTACGGGCTGGAACTGATGGAACGGCAGGAGTATGAGCTGGAAGCAGTGGACATGGGCAACCTGTTCCACCAGTCCATAGACAGGTGTTTTGCCTATATGAAGGACAGTGGACAGGACTGGCGGGAGCTGACGGAAGAGGGCAGAAAAAGCCTTGTTAAGGAATGCGTGACCCAGGTAACCGAAGAATACGGCAATACAATCATGTCCAGCTCAGCCCGCAACGCATACCTGGCAGGCCGGGTGGAGCGGATTACGGACAGAACCATATGGGCCCTGGCAGAGCAGGTGAAAAAGGGCGACTTTGAACCGGTGGGATTTGAGGTGTCCTTTTCATCCATTGATAACCTGAAGGCCATGCGCATCGGTCTGTCAGAGGATGAGGAGCTGCAGCTTCGGGGACGCATTGACCGTATGGATTTGTGCAGGGATGAAGACCACGTATATGTGAAAATCATTGACTATAAGTCAGGAACCACGTCCTTTGACCTGGCTGCCCTGTTCTATGGCTTACAGCTCCAGCTGGTGGTTTACATGGACGCGGCGGTGGAGATGGAGGAGAGGAGGCACCCGGATAAGGAGGTGGTGCCGGCCGGTATTTTCTACTACCACATAGGTGACCCGATAGCGGATAAGCAGGAGGGTATGGATGAAAAGGATATCGAAAAACAGATATTAAAACAGCTCAGGATGAACGGGCTGGTAAACAGTGAGCTGGATATTATCCATCATCTGGACAGGGAGATTGAAAAGGAGTCTGATGTGATACCCGTTGCCATAAAGGACGGTTATGTCCAGGAGAGCCGTTCATCCGTGGCCAGCACCCGGCGTTTCCAGGACCTGCGCCGGTTTGTGAACCGGAAGCTCAGGGAGGCCGGACAGGACATCTTAAGGGGAAATGTGGACTTAAAGCCATATAAACAGGGAAGCAGGACGGCCTGCGATTATTGTCCCTACCATGCTGTATGCGGATTTGACACCAAGACAGCAGGATATGGATACCGCAAGCTCAGGGGACTTAAACCGGAGGAAATCTGGGCGGAATTGGAAGCTGAAGGAGACGAGGAAGCAGATGGCAGTGAATTGGACCAGTAAACAGCAAGAGGTAATAGACAGCAGGAACAGGAACCTTCTGGTGTCCGCGGCTGCCGGCAGCGGCAAAACAGCCGTGCTGGTGGAGCGTATCATCCAGATGATAAGTGAAGGAGAACATCCTCTGGATATGGACCAGCTGCTGGTAATGACATTTACGAATGCGGCTGCGGCGGAGATGCGGGAGCGGATTGGAGCTGCGGTGGAGCAGAAGCTGAAGGAACGCCCTGAGGACGAGCATCTGTGGCTCCAGGCAGCCCTGATTCCCCAGGCCCAGATTACCACCATTGACAGCTTCTGTCTGAACATCATACGCAGCCATTATAACAGCCTGGATATAGACCCGGCCTTTCGTATCGGGGATGAGGGAGAGCTTTCCCTTTTAAGGGGGGACTGTATGGGGGAAATGCTGGAGCGCTGTTACGATGAGGCGGATGAGCAGTTTGCCAGGTTCGTGGAGCACTTCGGCCGGGGAAAGTCAGACCGGGGAATCGAGGATGTGATTCTCCAGGCATGGCAGTTCTCACAGAGCCATCCATGGCCGGGGGAGTGGCTTGCCTCCTGCCAGAAGGAGCTGGAGGAGGAGAACATTCAGGAGATGGAGGGAAGTCCCTGGATGGTTTTCCTTATGGAGGATGCAGCCAGGCAGATGGAGGAGCTTTCCGGGCAGCTGGGGGAAGCCCTTAAGGTGTGCAGGGAGGAAAACGGGCCCCTGGCTTATGAGCCGATGCTTGTAAGCGACAGGAGCAAGATAGAGGCCATAGGAAGGGCAGCTGCGGCAGGCAGCTTTGAAGCCCTGTATCACAGCCTTCAGAACATGAGCTTTGACCGGCTGGCCTCCATCCGGAGCAAGGATATTGACGGTGATAAAAAGGCATTTGTGAGTGCCTGCCGGGACCGGGTTAAGAAGGCTGTGGCAAAATGCAGGGAGCTCTACGGCCAGCAGAGCCCGGAGGAAGTGGTGGCAAGCATGAGGGGGACCAGGCCGGCTATCCGGGAACTCTTAAAGCTTACGGGCATGTTCGACCAGGCATACAGGGAAGCCAAGAGAGAGCGGAATGTGCTGGATTTTAATGATTTGGAGCATCTGGCCCTGGAGGTTCTGTATAAGAGAGAGGGACCGGGGGATGGGGAAGAGACGGATAACGGGTCAGAGCAGGCGGACACGGCAGAGCAGGGGGATGGGGAAGGTAAGATATCCCGCCGTCCTTCACCGGTAGCGGATGAACTGAGCCGGCAGTACGAGGAGATATTGGTGGATGAATACCAGGACAGCAATTATGTCCAGGAGGCGTTGATTACCAGTATTTCCAGGGAACGGTCCGGCCATCCCAACGTGTTTATGGTGGGGGATGTGAAGCAGAGCATATACAGATTCCGTCTGGCCAGGCCTGAGCTTTTTATGGATAAATATGAGAATTATTCCAGGGAAAGCGGATTATACCAGATGATAGAGCTGCAGCAGAATTTCCGGAGCAGGGAGTCAGTGCTTACCAGTGTCAATGATGTGTTTTATCAAATCATGACAAAGAATCTGGGAGGAATCACATATACAGATGAGACAGCCCTTTATCCGGGCGCGAAATTTGAGGAAGTGAGCAGGAATACGGTCTGTGGCCTGGAATTGGATGAGGAAGAGGCTGGCGGGCAGGAGCCGGATGCCAGGGAGAGCGGCGGACAGGAAGGCGGAACCGTTTCGCTCAAAGCCGGAACTCCCACTGAACTGCTTCTGGTGGATACAGGCGCAGAGACGCTGAGGCAGCTGGACGAAGATTCCCTTGACTATACGGCAAAGGAGCTGGAAGCAAGGCTGATTGCAGGGAGGATACGCCAGCTGGTAAGCGAGAGCCAGGGACTTATGGTGTGGGATAAATCCAGGGGAGCATACCGCAGGGCCCGTTACGGCGACATGGTCATCCTGCTCAGAAGCATGACCGGCTGGTCCGAGGTATTTGTAAATGTGCTGATGAACGAAGGCATTCCGGCCTTTGCCCAGACCAGAACCGGATATTTTAACACGGTTGAGGTGGAGACAATCCTGAGCCTTCTGTCCGTTATCGACAATCCCATGCAGGACATCCCTCTGGCGGCAGTCATGCGTTCGCCGGTTGTGGGGATGGATGATGAGGAAATGGCCTGGATGATGGCTGCCTACAAACGGAATTCTAAAAAGGGACAGGACAGGGGCGTGTACGGGGCGTGGAGACTCTGGCTGGAGGAAGGTCCGGGCTCAAAGGATGGGCCGGGGCCGGAGAAAGGACCGGAGGGTGAACCGGACCCGGAGGAAGGGCCGGAGGGTGAACCGGGCCCGGAGAAAAATCCGGGTATGGAGGAAGGTTGGGTTACAGTAGGCCTGTCCGGCATACCGGAAAAGGCAGCCCATTCCATTTCACTTAAATCCCTTAAGCTGTTTCTTCTTATGGAACAGCTGCGGAGGGAGGCAAGGCATCTGCCTATCCATGAACTGCTGTACCGGGTATACAAAGAAAGCGGATATTATGACTACGTGTCCGCCATGCCGGCGGGGGAGACCAGACGGGCAAACCTGGACATGCTGGTGGAAAAGGCTGCTGCCTATGAATCCACCAGCTACAAGGGCCTGTTCCATTTTGTGAGATACATTGAGAAGCTGAAAAAATTCGATACGGACTTTGGCGAGGCCAGTGTGGCCGGTGAGCAGGACAACACGGTTCGCATCATGAGTATCCACAAAAGCAAGGGCCTGGAATTTCCGGTGGTATTCCTGGCAGGCCTGGGCAAGCGGTTTAACAAGCAGGATGCGTACGGCCAGATTCTTCTGGATGCGGATTTGGGCGCGGCAGCGGATTTTCTGGACCTGGAGCTGCGGGTCAAGGCGCCGACCCTAAAAAAGCAGGCTCTGAAGCGGCGGATGGAGCTGGAAACAATGGGAGAGGAGCTCAGGGTCCTCTATGTGGCCATGACCAGGGCAAAGGAAAAGCTGATTATGACTGCCGCAGACAAATCGCTGGAAAATAAGCTGGAAAAATGGAGGGACATTCCCTTTTCCGGGGGCCAGCTCCCCTATACCATACTGGCTTCGGCTAATTCCTGCCTGGACTGGCTCCTTATGGCGCAGCCCGCCATCCCGTCCTCCCATATGGAAATGCGCCAGATTCAGGTAAAGGACCTGATTGGCGGAGAAATCACCCGCCAGATTATACGGAAGATGAAAAAGGAAGACCTTCTGAACCTGGATAAGGATATGGTGTATGATGAAGCATTTGGAGCACGTCTCAGGGAAGCACTGGAATATAAATATCCTTATGAATCAGACACTGGGCTGTACGCCATGGTGTCTGTATCCGAACTGAAAAAGCAGAGCCAGATAGGAAGGGCAGAGGACGCCATTGGCACGGACAGCGGTAATCTGGAGGGAATCCCCCTGGACGGTCTGAAGGCGCTGACCGGGGGCAGGAATATGGCTGCCCCGGAAGCCGGGGAAATCGGGGAATCCGGTGAACACAGGCCCAAGTCCCCGCCTGGACCGAACCGCGGAGCCCTGCGGGGAACCGCTTACCATGCAGTCCTGGAGCACATTTGTTTTCATGATATACACGGTCCGGCGGAGGTAAAGCCTGTGGTGGATAAACTGCTGGAGGATGGTTTCCTGGATCAGGAGGCCCATGATTTTATCCAGCCAGCTGTTATATGGAATTTCCTGTCCAGTCCCCTTGGAAAGCGTATGGCCAAAGCACAGTCTGAGGGACGTATCCATAAGGAACAGCAGTTCATCATAGGCATACCTGCAAGGGAAATGGGACTTGGCGATTCCGACGAGCTGGTGCTTATACAGGGAATCATTGACGCCTATCTGGAGGAAGAGGACGGATTGGTCCTCATTGACTATAAGACAGACCATGTGCCGGAAGGAAATCCGCATCAGGGAGCAAAGATGCTGGCAGAGCGCTACAGGGTCCAGCTGGACTATTATGAGCGCGCACTGACGCAGCTCACTGAGAAGCATGTAAAAGAGCGCATCATCTATTCTCTTGCGCTTCAGATGAGTATAAACGTATGAAAGAAGGAAAAAGGATGAATCAGAAGAGAGAAATAAGGACTGTGTCCCTCATAGGACTGGGAGCCATCGGCTGTTTCCTGGCAAGCCATCTTGGCCCGATGATGGGAAATGATTTTCGGGTGATTGCAGGGGGCAGCCGCCGCCAGCGCCTGGAACAGGAGGGAGTCACGGTCAACGGGGTTAATTACCGTTTCCGCACCATGTCCCCGGAGGAAACCTGCGGTCAGGATTATCCGGATTTAGCTATTATCATCACCAAGTTTCCCGCCCTGCCCCAGGCGCTGGAGGACATAAGAAACCAGATTGGCCCGGATACCCTTATTATGGCTCCCCTGAACGGGGTGGAGGCAGAGGATAAGGTGGCGGAGGTATTTGGCTGGGACAATCTGCTCTATTCCCTGGCAAAGGTGAGCGTTGTCATGAAGGACGGCTGCGCCTCCTTTAATCCCAAGGCTGCCAGGATTGAAATGGGGGAAAAGTACAATGAGACAGTGTCCCCCAGGGTTCAGGCCGTGAAGGAACTGTTTGAGCGGGCAGGCATCCGTACTGTTGTTCCCAAGGATATGGAGCGGGCCATCTGGTATAAATACATGTGCAATGTCAGTGAGAACCAGAGCGCTGCTGTCCTGGGAATTCCCTTTGGAGCCTGGAGCGTCAGCAGCCATGCCAATTTTATCCGGGAAAAACTGATGCGTGAGGTCATAGCCATTGCCGGAAAAAAGGGAATCGACCTGTCGGAGAAGGATATGGAAAAACAGGCTGGCGTGCTTAAGGATGTGCCCCCTAAAAATAAGCCCTCCACCCTTCAGGACATTGAGGCAGGCCGCAAGACAGAGGTGGAGATGTTCGGCGGCACCATCATCCGCATGGGCCGTGAGCTGGGAGTGCCTACGCCTTATAATGAAATGTTTTACCATGGAATCAAGGTGCTGGAACAGAAGAATGAGGGACTTTTTTAAAAGAAATAGACTTAGGTGCGGAACGAAAGACGGATGAACCGTAAGGCAGCCATCCGTCTTTTGTTTCACGTTTATTCGCTTGTGTGTCCTGCCTATATAGCCACAGGAATCTTCCCGCTAAAGGTGTGATACTGATAATTTTCCAGCCGGAAGCTGTCTGTGGTGAACTTATAAAAGTCCTGGATGGAGGTATCCATGGACAGGGTGGGGCCGGGATAGGGCTCGCGTTTCAAAAGCTCCTGAACCATGGGAATGTGGCGGTCGTAGATATGAGCGTCCGCAATGACATGAACCAGTTCACCGGGCTTCAGGCCGCTTACCTGTGCCAGCATGTGAAGCAGGACAGCGTACTGGCATACATTCCAGCTGTTGGCTGTCAGCATGTCCTGGGAACGCTGGTTTAAGATGCCGTTCAGGGTATTGCCGGAGACATTGAAGGTCATGCTGTAAGCGCATGGATAAAGGTTCATCTCACATAAATCATGGTGGTTATAGATGTTGGACATGATTCGGCGGCTTAAGGGATTGTGCTTTAAGTCGTACAGGATGCGGTCCACCTGGTCAAAATCCCCTTCCTTATAATGATGCTTTACGCCCAGCTGGTAACCGTAAGCCTTGCCGATACTGCCGTCTTCATCTGCCCAGGAATCCCAGATGTGGCTGTTCAGGTGGTGGATGTTGTTGGACTTTTTCTGCCATATCCACAGCAGCTCGTCCACCGCTGACTTAAAGGCAGTACGCCGCAGGGTGATGACGGGAAATTCCCTGGTGAGGTCGTAGCGGTTCACGATGCCGAAGCGTTTAATGGTGTGGGCCGGAGTGCCGTCCTCCCATACGGGACGCACGTCATAGTCCGTATCCCAGACGCCGTGTTCCAATATATCGTTGCAGTTTTGTATGAATATCTGGTCTGCGTAGCTCATGTTTATTGTCCTCCATTTTAAATATGGAATCATTATAACAGAGGACAGGCTGTTTAGGAAGACATTTGTGGAGTAAGTTCAGGTTAAGCCTTTCTATCACCTTTTCTTTCAAAGGGTTTCGTGATATAATCTGTCAAGACCAGTGTCAGGGCAGGCCTGTGTAAAAGCAGGCGGCAGGGATGAATCATTGTTGGAAAAATATGGGAGGTACTTGCGCATGAATTTAATCGTTGCAGTGGATGAAAAATGGGGGATTGGCAGGGACGGCGGACTCCTTGCGCATCTTCCGGAAGACATGAAGTATTTCAGGGAGACCACCAGGGGCAAGACAGTGGTTATGGGCCGTAAGACCCTGGAGAGCTTTCCGGGAGGAAAGCCCCTCAAAAACCGTGTGAACATTGTTTTATCCAGAAATGAACAATATGCCCCTGAGGGCGTCCGGGTGTACCAGAGGGTGGAGGATGTGCTGGAGGCATTAAAGGGCTGCGGTGAGGATGACGTGTTTGTTATCGGCGGAGGCATGATATACAGGGAGTTTCTGCCGTATTGCACCAAGGCATATGTGACTTATATCCGCCGCACCTTTGATGTGGACACGGATTTTGAAAATCTGGACCGGAATGGGGACTGGGAGCTGGAGTCGGTCAGTGATGCAAAGGAGCATGAAGGCATATCCTTCGAATTCAGAATATACGGAAGGGTAAGGTGATATTACATTGAATCTTTGTGTGACAGCGGACAGGCATTGGGCCATCGGTAAGGATGGCAGGCCATTGGTGACCATTCCCGCGGACCGACAGATGTTCCTTAAGGAGACAGCCGGCAAGGTGGTGGTCATGGGAAGGAAGACACTGGAGGGACTGCCGGGAGGACAGCCCTTTGGAAACAGGGTAAACATTGTCCTGACCCATGATATGCAGTATAAGGTAAAGGGCGCGGCTGTCTGCCACAGCCTGGAAGAGGCGCTGGAGGCCCTGGAGAACTACGATGAAAATGATATCTATATCATAGGAGGGGAGAGTATTTACCGGCAGTTTCTTCCCTACTGTACGCAGGCCCATGTGACCAGCATTGACTATTCCTATGACGGGGATGCGTATTTTCCTGATTTGGAAGAGGATGAGGGCTGGTATCTGGCGGAAGAGGGGGATGAACAGACCTATTTTGACCTCTGTTATACCTTCCGGAGGTTCCGGCGGAAAAAGTAATAAAAAAATTGTTCAACACGCTGAAAAAAAGAAAATAATTTTTGAAAAAATATAAAAACCGGTTGTAACATGAAGCAGAAAATGTTAATATAAAGCTTGTGCGAGGGTAAATTCTCACAAGCTTCTAAAAAACAGGAGAACGGGGGAATGTATAATGAAACAGGATGGAACATTATTTACACTTGAAAATGATGAACTTCTAGTTACTGTTGCCCGCCGCGGTGCAGAACTTACCAGGATTTATGACAAGAAGGCGGACCGTGAAGTGCTTTGGTGCGCAAAACCGTCTGTGTGGAACAGACACGCCCCTGTGCTTTTCCCATTTGTGGGAAAATGTTATGGGGGAGCGTATATCCATGACGGGAAAGAATACAGCATGACGCCCCACGGCTTTGCAAGGGATATGGATTTTGAGCCCCTGCTCTGCGATATGGATGAGTGCTGGTTCCGTTTGAAGGACACGCCGGAGACATATGGGAAGTATCCGTTCCATTTTGAAGTGGAGATTGGACACAGGCTGGAGGGCAGGACCATCCAGGTCATGTGGAAGGTCACCAACACGGATTTGGGTGAGATGCTGTTCATGATGGGCGGACACCCTGCATTCCAGGTGCCGGAAGGAAAGAACATATACGATTTCACCTTTGAGTTTAACCAAAAGGGGTGCCGCAAGGGACAGTTTACGGATTGTCTCCATTATCTTGCGCCCAATGCAGATGGTTACGAGAAGGAAGAACTACAGGGAGATTTAAAGCTGTCCGAGGGCCGTGTGCCTCTGACAAAAGGATTTTTCGATACAGCTCTTACATATATGTTTGATGAAGCACAGGTCAGCAGCGTAAGCCTGATATTGGATGGAAGCCCCTATGTGACGTTGGAATGCGACGATTTCCCATATTTGGGAATATGGACAATGGAGGCCACCCATCCCTTTGTATGTCTGGAACCATGGTACGGTATCTGCGCATCAGATGGATATAAGGGGGAATTAAAGGACAGAAGGGGAGTCATATCATTGCCCGGTTGGGAAACCTGGCAGAAGAGCTACCAGATAAGGGTGGAATAACGAATGAATGTCACGTCCGGACGCGCGGCGGAAAACCAGCTGAGGACGCGAGTATATATTACTAGGAGGAGAACCATGTATAAGATTGTAAAATCAGAATGCCTGGCAGATAAGATATATCTGATGGACGTGGAAGCACCGCGTATAGCCAGGGCCTGTCAACCAGGCGAATTTGTAATTGTCAAGATGGACGAAGTAGGAGAGAGAATTCCGTTAACCATCTGTGACTACGACCGTGAGAAAGGCCTGGTAACTATTGTGTTCCAGATTGTGGGAGCATCCACAGAGCGTATGGCCGGACTGAAGGCCGGAGACAGCTTTGCAGATTTCGTAGGCCCCCTTGGGCAGCCTTCCGAATTCGTGAAGGACGACCTGGAGGAAGTGAAGAAGAGACGCTATCTCTTTGTAGCCGGCGGCGTTGGTTCCGCACCTGTTTACCCACAGGTAAAATGGCTGAAAGAGCGCGGTATTGATGTGGATGTGGTGGAAGGCGCCAAGACCAAGGATATGCTGATTCTGGAAGAGGAAATGAGGTCAGTTGCAGGAAACCTCTATATCACCACGGACGATGGTTCCTATGTACGCAAGGGCATGGTAACGGATGTTGTTAAGGATTTGGTGGAGAACCAGGGAAAGAAGTATGATGTCTGCGTTGCCATCGGACCTATGATTATGATGAAATTTGTATGCAAGCTCACCAAGGAGCTGGGAATCCCAACCATCGTCAGCATGAACCCAATCATGGTGGACGGCACAGGAATGTGCGGCGCCTGCCGTGTAAGCGTTGGCGGGGAAGTGAAGTTCGCATGTGTGGACGGACCTGAGTTCGACGGCCATCTGGTAGATTTCGACCAGGCTATGAAACGCCAGCAGATGTACAAGACAGAGGAAGGCAGGGCCATCTTAAGGCTGCGTGAGGGAGCTACCCATCACGGCGGATGCGGAAACTGCGGAGGTGAGGAATAATGGACGTATTAAAGAAGATACCCGTAAGGGAGCAGGACCCAAAGGAAAGGGCAACCAATTTTAAGGAAGTATGTCTGGGATACAACCAGGAAGAGGCCCAGGAAGAGGCAATGCGCTGCATTAACTGTAAGAATGCCAAATGTATCCAGGGATGCCCGGTTGCCATTAATATACCAAAGTTCATTGCAGAAGTAAAAGAAGGAAAATTTGAGGATGCAGCCAATACCATAGCGGAATCCAGCGCCCTGCCTGCAGTATGCGGACGTGTATGCCCACAGGAGAGCCAGTGCGAAGGTAAATGTATCCGCGGTATCAAAGGCGAGCCAATCTCCATCGGAAAGCTGGAGCGTTTTGTGGCAGACTGGTCCAGGGAAAATGGGTTTGTACCGGCTAAACCGGAGAAGACCAACGGCATCAAGGTGGCTGTAATCGGTTCCGGCCCTGCAGGACTTACCTGTGCAGGCGACCTTGCAAAGATGGGATACGAAGTAACCATTTTCGAAGCCCTTCATGAGCCAGGCGGCGTGCTTACATACGGAATTCCTGAATTCCGTCTTCCCAAGTCAGGCGTGGTACAGCCTGAAATCGACAACGTGAGGAAACTGGGCGTTAAGATTGAGACGAATGTTATCATCGGAAAATCCGTGACCATAGACGAGCTGATGGATGAGGAAGGCTTTAAGGCTGTATTCATCGGTTCCGGCGCAGGACTTCCCAAGTTCATGGGAATTCCAGGCGAGAACGCCAACGGCGTATTCTCCGCCAACGAGTATCTGACCAGAAGCAACCTGATGAAGGCCTTCCGCGATGATTACGATACGCCAATCTACCTGGGCAAGAAGGTAGCAGTAGTAGGCGGCGGAAACGTGGCCATGGATGCTGCCAGAACAGCACTCCGTCTGGGAGCAGAGGTACATGTAGTGTACAGAAGAAGCGAAGCCGAGCTGCCTGCCCGTGTGGAGGAAGTACATCATGCTAAGGAAGAGGGAATCATCTTCAACCTGCTGACCAATCCGGTAGAGATTCTGACCGACGACAATGGATGGGTTAAGGGAATGGTAGTGCGCAAGATGGAATTGGGCGAGCCGGATGCATCAGGCCGCCGCAGACCGGTAGAGGTTGCTGGTTCTGATTACACCATCGACGTGGACGCTGTCATCATGTCCCTGGGAACATCACCAAACCCACTTATTTCTTCCACCACAGAAGGTCTGGAGACCAACAAGTGGAAATGCATCATTGCGGATGAGAGCAACGGAAAGACCACCAAGGAAGGCGTATACGCAGGCGGCGATGCCGTAACAGGCGCTGCAACCGTAATCCTTGCCATGGAGGCAGGCCGTGCAGGTGCAAGAGGAATTGACGAGTACCTTAACGGAAATAAATAAGTAAATATGTAATCTGGGATATAAGGAGCCGGTATCCGGGGGAGTCTGTCTGAATGGACAGGGGAACCTGGATGCCGGTTTTTGTGTGAGGGATGGGAAGGGGAGGGGGAGGGTGAGAGGGCAGAGGATGAGGCGGCAGAGGATGAGGCGGCAAAAGATGGTGGGGCAGCAGAGACAGGAGAGGAAAAGAAAAATGAGTTAGGTATTGACGCTTTATGGGTATATGTGGTATTCTATAAAAAATCGCATGGAAATCTCTGTGCCGGATTCTTAGTTGTAGTTTCGTGGTCATTTGGCTGGTTCAGCCGTTTTCTCGTATGGATGTTTGAAAAAAGGTGGTGATGCAAGATTCATTGTGTTCTGCAGGATGCAGCGGTGTTTTTGAATCAATATCTATAAGTATCTGTGAGTCAGTGCTGTTTATCAGTAATCGGTTATATTCGTAAATCAATATTCTTGAAAAATCAGATGGGATTGTTTGAACATTAAAATTGAATGGTATGTTTTGCGCGTCTTAAAAATCATTGTTTTAACGGCGTTTATTTGCTGACGAAATTTGTTGCGGTGGGGGGCGTGCGTTGCGGTGGGATGTGTGTGCTGCGGTGCGGTGGGATGTGTGATAAGTGCAGAATTGCCTGATAAACTGACTGCCTGGAGAAGGGGAAAAGGTAATCATAAAAAGGACGATATTTGGAGCATGGATGTTGGAAAAATCAGGGAAAGAGAGGTAGGTAAAGGAAAATGACTGGAAGAGAACGTGAGATAACCAAAAGTAAATTCAGAACAGGTATCATGGCATCTGTACTGTCAGTGCTAATGTCAGTTATGATTGCGCTGCCGGTTTATGGGGGCCAGTGGATGTATGATAATACCGGCTGGCGGTGGCAGGATGAAAATGGAAATCAACCTGAGAACCGTTGGCTGTGGCTGGACGGCAATCAGGATGGTTTGGCGGAGCATTATTATTTTGGTCCGGACGGATACATGATTTCAAATACCACGGCACCGGACGGGCAGCAGGTGAATGAAGATGGTGCCTGGATAATAGACGGGATAGTCCAAAGGGAGGAAATGAATGAAGCGGACAACCGGGTATGGAACATAAACATGTCGGAAGCAGAGTATGTCCGGTTCATGGATATGGCGAACCGTATAAATGGAAAGACAGGAGTGAGTAATAAAAATGTATTGGAAAATCGGGCAGTCCTTTCAGATTCCGCGGAGGGGATTTTTGCAGAGGGCATTTCTACGGAGGATATTTCCGGGAGCCGGCTGGCATACCATATCATACAATTGGTTAACGAGGAGAGACAAAGAAACGGGAAAACCGTACTGGCAGTTGACGTGGAACTAATGGAAAATGCCGTGACCAGGGCAGAGGAGGCATGTACATATTACAGCCACACGCGTCCTGATAAAAGTAAATTTGACACAGCAATAACAGTGAAGCGGTATTCATCTGCAGAAAACCTGGCAAGATTGTACCGGAGGGAAAGCCTTGAGACAGCAGCAGAGGCGGCAGTCAAAGGATGGCGGGATTCAGAAAAACATAGGAAGCAAATGCTGGATGAAAGATGGACGAGGACAGGAGCAGGTGTCTGTGAGAGGGATGGATATATTTTCATATCACAGATATTCATCAAAGGCATATAGCGCAAATGCTTTTTATCAGAGGAGGAGAAATGGGAATAACGAAGACACTGAAACGTATGATGGCATTATTTCTTGTAACAGTATTGGTATGTACAACAATCCGGACAACCAGCGGGGCCGGAGATTTAATTAATTTGAATCCATACCGTCAGGTGTTCCGGGGGAAAGATTTAAATGCGTTTGGAAAGACGCACCGGGATATGAATATCTACCAGGTAGGGGAAGGGGCAGGTGCTCTGCCTGCTTTATGTATACAGGAGGGGCACAAGCTGCCGGACGGCAGTCCGGCGAAATACGAGCAATATAATGTAGAGCCGGGAAAACCGGTTCCTGTCATCGGACCATTTGAGCGTTATCTGCCTATGGTGCTTGCCTATGAGTGGCTGGTCTCAGACAACTACTATATTCCGGCCCGCTATGGGGTGGTTCAGGTCTATTATTGGGGATGTATGAATGGATATGAACATAACTGGGCGTTACAGAAGCAGGCCATGGAAAAATTCCAGGCAGTGATGAACGGAGACCCCATGGTCATGGTTTACTTTGAGGAAATGAAGGCGCATATCCTACAGGGGGAAAGCGAGTATAATGGGACCGGCAGTTCTTCTCTGCCTGTCTGGACTGGTTCTGTCCAGAAAATGGTCCTAAAGGACGGACATTATGAGCTTACACTGGATATCAGCGGCTGCCCGCAGCTTCAGGGCACATCCTGGTCCTTTCCGGATAATCAGTGGTCATATAATCTGGCGCCGGATGGAAGAAGCATAACGTTTCAGTACAATGGAAGCCAGGAGCCTATGGGAACGGTTACGTCAGCGGAAATCCAGGGAATCGAGAGCCGTTTTTACGCCTATATATTTACCCCGGCTGCATCTGATAACCTTCAAAAACAGTTGGGATGGCTGGATTTCCAACGGCCCATGGCAGCTGTCTCCTTTTCCGTTGGCGCGGATGCGGTTTTGTCCGGGAGCAGCGGGTTGGAATTATACCGGCATTCTGAAACATTTGAGAGCAATTATAATATTGATTTAGAGAAATACTGCGCTGAGACCAATCAGCCATTGGAGGGAACTGTATTCAATGTGTGGGAGGATTTTGATTTTTCCCAGGTAAATGAACATGGCTATGAGGAGGGGAATCCGGATGGGACCAGCGGACAGGTCTATCTGAATTGTATGTCGCCGGAACCGGAGGCCGATTATATCTGTGATATCATGACCACGGATGCAGATGGGTATGCCAGACACAGTGATACCAGATATTATAATTACAGCAAAACCTACTGCATGGGACATCCTGCTCCGGAATGGATTGAGTGTGACCATGAAGATGAGGAGGAATGCAGCTGTGATGAGGAAAATGACCGGCTTCGCGGACAATGGATGGCTGAACAGGAACTGTGTGCTGCCACATGTGATTTCCACGCTCCGAATCATGATGAGAATAACCGTGAACGGGATACTTCGGCCATGGAAGCCATGCTGGCGGACCGGGATGAAACCTACGAAGGATTCATCGAATTAGAATACAGTTATCATTTGCAGGAAAAGACAGCACGGACCGGCTATATTCTTCACGGACTGCACAACGATGACAAGGAAGTGGAGAATGTCATACTGATGTCTGCCCAGGCGGGAGCTGCTGTACGGTCAGCCGGGTATAGGTCCCAATCCTTTGCAGGTAAGGCGGTGGAACCCATATATACTTATGTGGTGGAAATGAGGAAGAGAAGGTCTTATAAATATCCGGTTCCCGATGGTCAGGAGATGGAGATTGGGGAACAGCGCAGTATATTCAGCTTATTGGAAGAAGAGAAGGAAAAGAAGAGGACGGAGGTACCGGTAAATGGCCTGGCCGGCGGAAACATGATTCAGGAACAGGAAAATGCCGCCAGCGGTACAGGAGAGCAGGAGACAGTGGAGGACGGTGAACATGGGAAGGGTGATAACCTTTTAGGAAATGGAGCGCAAGGTGATGGGGGTAATGATAATCCGGGCAGCGGGGAGGATAAAGGTGGGGAACAGACAGACGGCAGCCCGGAGAGTGGGGACGGGGAAGATGGAAACCCGGAAGGTGAAAATCCAGGGAATGAGGAATCGGGGAATGAAGATACAGGGAATGGGGATACAGGGAATGGGGATTTAGAGAATGGGGATGCAGGGAATGGGAATACAGGGAATGAGGAATCAGGGAATGAGGAATCAGGGAATGGGAATACAGGGAATGAGGAATCAGGGAATGCGGATGCAGGGAATATGGATGGAGGAAATGAGGATTCAGAGAATGGGAATTCAGGAAATAGGGATTCGGGGAATGGAACGCCGGACAATGAGGCTTCGGGAAACGGGGATTCGGAGAATGGGAAACCGGACAGTGCAGGTGTAGGAGGTGGAAATTCAGATAACAAAAATTCAGGAGAAGTAAATCATGGGGGGAAGAATGCAGAGGACTATAATCAAGAAAGCGAAAAACGGCAGGTCAAGGCATCTGCACTATCCGTATCATCCGGCTTATTAAAATCCAGTCATGAAAGAACAATTCTATTTTCCAGCATTTCAGAAGAGAAACACATAGATAATTCTAAGCATCAATCCAAGAAAAGACCAAAAGAGACAGAAAATCAGAAAGATGAAGCTGATGAGGAGATAGAAGATACAACAGGCATAGATACAACAGAAATAAATACAAAAGCTGAGACAGTTAAAGGCAGTCAGGATATAGATGGCAGTACCATAAAAGTGACAGATATACAGAATTCCTATGCAGGTAATGCCACTAAACATCATCAGAACGATATGGGTCAAAGTGATGGAATGGGCCAAAGCGACCCAAAGGACCAAAGCGTCGCAACAGACCAAAGCAATGCAGACGATGAGGACAGCATCCAAAGTGTAATGTTTGAGGAGTACGAATATACCAGAAATCCCATCTCACCATCCTTTGATACAGAGGCATACTTCCAGGAAGACACGGACGAAGACAACGGGGAAACTCAGAAAGAGGGGAACCGCGCTGCACAGTTCATCAAATCCCTGTTTTTCAGGGAAAAGGATGATGACGATACCATAACAGTATCTCTGCCGGCTTTTATGGATGATGACCTGGGTTCCATGGATGTATCGGTTTATGGGGAGCCGGATACCATTCTTTACACATTTAAGGTGTGGAACCACCGGACAGAAGGACGGCTTCACATCAATAAAAAGGATTTAGAGCTATACAATGGGGCAGGGGACCAAAGTCATGGACTGACCCAGGGAGATGCCACACTGGAGGGGGCTGTCTATGGATTGTTTGCGGCCCAGGATATCATTCACCCGGATGGAAAGTCCGGTATTGTGTTTAACCAGAACGATTTGACAGCCATAGCCGCTACCGATAAACAGGGCAATGCCTCTTTCCTGGCATATACGGAAAAGCCAGGCACCGGGCTGAACCATGAAGGAAACATAATTGCACCGGTAAACATTACCGGACCGGAGAACCTTTATAATGGTTCATCTATCACCTCATCTTCCGAAGGATTTGGCACAGATGTATATCCTGATTACCTGTCCTCCAATGGGGACCAGTGGATTGGCCGTCCTCTGATAATGGGAAGCTATTATATTATGGAGCTCAGCCGGTCAGAGGGATACGAATTGTCTGTCAGCGGCATTTCCTTAAAGGAAAGCAACCGGACCCAGGATACAATCAGCAGGATACATGAGGCCGGACAGGCACGTATATCGGGTGGTTTATCCGATTATAATTCCATGGATGCAGATGGTTCCTGGAATGATTTTATAGTGGAGAGTTATAAAACCGAAAATGGATATGATATCACCCTGACCGGATATCCGCAGGGGGCGGAATTTTACGCCATAAAAACCGGAACAGAGACAAAGACGTATAAGGTGGTTTTGGGAAGCTCCCTACAGCCCAAAACGGACCAGCAGGGGAACCCTGTCTGCCAGACGGCAAAAGGAGGGGAGTATAAGATTGGCTCTGACGGAAACCCGATTACCCGGGAGGATACCGCTACGGACAGCGATACAGGAAAACGGATACCCTATGGGGAGACTCTGCCCTACCGTTTCAGGACAGCTCCATATCCCGGCGGTACGGCAGTACCGGCTGACATGAGTAAATGGGGACAGGCCATAGAACCCCAATATTTGTCAGACCAGGTTAACGGCATGTTGGTCCAGATTGGATACAGAAGGGTTGCAGACGACTCGCCCTGGACTGTAATCAAACTTTCAGGCCGGACCAACGTGCAGGCTGCAGAAGAAATCATGGATTGGTACACGGTCCATAACTTTTATGACTGCGGTTCAGTGGAAGATATTTATGAGAAGGAAGGCAATTGGTTTGCCTTGCTGCGCCATGATTATTCATTGGGTGACGCTGCCTTCCCGGCGGTCTATGACTCCGTGAACCGGAATCTTTATGTACGCAAGACAGCAGATGTGTCAGGAGGTCCGACCGGCAGGGCAGGTTACTGGATTCAGTATCAGAAGGGTGAATTCAGCCTGAAAAGCGGAGTTGTTTCAATCCGGGAAAAGCGGGAGATAACCGCATCCATTCCTTATGGAAGCGACATAGAAGCAGCGGCCGGAATCCTGTACCAGCCGGTGTATGAGACTTACAAAGAGGGGGAAATGCTCCTTGACAGAGAGGGGAATCCCATCCCTCTTCTGGAGCGGGTCTATGAATACGAAGACAGGACAGAAACATATGACGTTGATAAGCTGGAACCTGTTGCGGCTGTCTATGATTCAGACACCGGGAACTATATGATTCATGTGGAGAATTCTGTGGATTGGAATCAGAGGACAGAGCCTTTATATACAGGGTTCCGGGTGGTGACCAGGGAGAAAGCCATTGACTGGGAGGGGGAGAGAATGCCCTGTAACCAGTATCTGACAAACATAGCCGGGGCTGGGGTAAGCGCCTATGCAGCAATCCCCCCGCTGGACGAAGGAAGCTATATTGTATACCAGGCATTGCATTATCCGGGGCAGAAACAGCCCGTGCAGGATGCCGGCACTGGTTCCAGACCGCTGCAGGTATTACAGAGAGTCATAAAACAGTCCGTTAAGATTACAAAAGATATTTCCCAGTCATCCTATGACGGTGTAAATACATACGGAGCTGTCCACAATGACCCGCTGACCGTACTGCTGGGTTTGTTTAACGGAGGCAGCAGTTCACAGGGGGCAAAGCTTCTGAATCAATTTAAATTTAAGGCATATCTGAAAAGTAATCTGGAAAATATCTTTGTGGACAGCTCAGGTACTATCATTTCAGAAGATATAGGGACAGAGGATTTCAAAGGCGATGTACAGAAAATATATCTTCCTCCCAGAGGGGGAGGAGGACGGCGGCTGCTGGAGACAAAAGAAGACGGAACCTATGATTACACAAAATTTTTTGACGCCATGTATACCGCTGTACAGGTGGAGAAGGGGAAAAAATCCCAGGAGGCAATAAGGCAGTTTGCCATTGATTACTTTGACGTGGACGGCTATAAAAGAGAGATTCTGGAAGCAGAACCGGAACTTAACAGTGATGCCGCCTATGAAAAGGCGCTCCTTCGGGCGGAGAAAGAGGCAGGAAACTATCTGTCCATTTTTGCCGGACTGGATGAACGACTGGCCATTGCCTGGGACAGCGATGCAGACGGAGGGGCGGACGGTGATGTGACCACACTGCAATGTAATACCAGGAATGGGAAGGATGACTATTACAACCAATCCATCATGCTTGCGTACGGCACCTATGTTATAACGGAACAGGTTCCTGCAGACGTGGACAGGGAACTGGCAAACAGACATTTTAACAGGGACTATCCCAGGGAAATCACGCTTCCGTTTGTGCCGGAAATCGGCCGGGATGCCAATACAGGGGAAACAGATATCAATTACCTGACAGGCAGCCCCTATTTCCGCTATAACAGTAAGGATACACCGGAAGACCTGATTCGAAAATATAAGATTCGTTTTAACGAAGAGACACATATTATACAGGCCAATGGACAGGATGGCAGATTTGAAATATTCAAATACGGCCTGGATAAGGACATACGCCCGGGCCACAGCCTTACAACCCAGAAGCCGTATGAAGCGGAATATATGGATGGCGGTAATGATACCGTGAAGGAGTATTATGCCGGATATACATCCCAGAGTGAAGATGCCGGGATAATGGATGGGGTGGTCTATGACGGATATGAAACAGGGGACGGACAGTGGGAGGTCAGGGACCGTGTGGAAGTAATGAAGGGGATGCAGACTGCGGTTGACGGTAAATTTGCCCCCATGCTGGTGCCGTGGACTGTGCTGCCGCCGGCCGTGGACCGGATTAATCCGGACACAGGAAATGTGGAGACACTGATTCCGTCCGGAAACGGAATGGATTTTAATTTCGTGGCATTTGCCCAGGAGGATTTTGAGGATGAATATTATAATTCCAGGCTGCGCATTGAGAAGCTGGATTCCGAGACAGGTGATTCCATCATCCATGACGGCGCTTTGTTTAAAATATACGCAGCCAAAAGAGATGTGGAAAAGACAGGCATAAATACAGTAAAGGGTTCAGGAGACGTTCTGTATGGCGAGGCTGTGGACTGGGAAGGGAATCCTGTAACAGATGCAGACGGGAACCGGATTTTGTATCCGCGGGTGGGAAAGAACAATGGAAGTACGGATGATTTGCCTGTACGTCTGGATAAGGATGGAATTCCACAGTATGATGAAAGCCAGCTGATTAGGCAGGAAGACCAGGAGGGAAATGAAACAGGGATTTTCAGGGCATATTCCACAATCAGGGAAATCATCATAGACAATCAGGTAAAAAAGGTACCGGTGGGATACATCGAGACATATAAACCACTGGGAGCAGGCGCCTATGTGCTGGTGGAAATCCAGGCCCCTGAGGGATATACAAAGAGCCGCCCGGTGGCATTTGAGGTGTATGCAGACAGTGTGTCGTTTTACAGGGAGAGAAGAAATGGGGACGGAACCACGGAGGGATGGGAAGAAGAAACAGCCGTGAGATATCAGTATGCCATTCCCGTGGCAGGAAGCACCAATAAAGTCCGGACTGAGACTGTCAGCCGGATAAAGGTGGAGGATTATCCGTCCAGGGTCGAAATACTTAAAGTGGAGGACGGGGATTCCCTGGTGGGTAACCAGAATATCCTTCAGAGGGCCGATGCCCAGGGCATGGTGGAATCAAGCGGAGGTTTTGAAGATGATATTGCGGTAAATGACGCTGGGGACCGGTTGATTTATAAGGTAAGCGGACGCAGGGAAAAGCTGGAGGAACGGGGGGATGTGAGGGACATTGTTTACAATCCTGAAACCCTGCAGTGGGACGGATATGTGACTAAGCCATCGGACGAGTACTCAGAACATATGGTGGACGGCACGGAGATGGAGCTTAAGGCCATGTCCGGTGTAAAACCGCTGTACCGGCTGGATGGTGCCTTTTCAGGAAAGGGAATCCGGTTCGATATATCTGTATCCGGCGCCAGGCTGTCCCTGTACCATGCCATGGAAATTGAAAAAACAGGAGAGAATGCCTATAAGGGCGTAAGTGTCACGGTGGAGGACGGCAGGATAACAGGCATAACGGATACAAATACTGGAACCCATAAGGAAATACGCATGGTTGGTGAGGAAACCAGGTCAGGCAATGACGGAAGGAAGGGTCTGGGGATTGAAACGGAAAATGACCTGGAAAATGCCATAGGAACAAAGAGGGCGTCGTGGGATGTGTGGGATACCGTAATCGTGGACAATGCGCCGGTGAATTTGTATTTCTATGATTTAAACCAGGTGAATACCAGGAAAGACCCGGCCACAGGAGAGTTGCTGGTATTGGATGAAAGAGGGAACCCGCTGTGCTATGCGGATTCTGTTTCCGGCATGGCCTATGTGTATGATGATTACGGACGTATGCTGGCATACACCGTGGATGATGCGGGAAACAAGATGCTGGTAAAATCAATACAGGTGCTGGGAAAGGAAAACGGGCAGACCATTTATGAGAATAAAACCACGGTGGACGATGAAAATGGGCTTCCCATCTATTACACAGACGGAAGGACAGTGACAAAAGACGAGTCCTGGACCACAGACAGCAGCACTGATTCTCATGGAATCCAGGAGAACTTTGGCGCTAAGCATGCCATTGCCCGTCTGCCCTTTGGTTCCTACATACTTCAGGAGGAAGGGGTTCCCTATGACCAGGGGTATATCCAGGCAAGGTATATGGGACTTGTACTGCACGACACGGATGAGGTACAGAAATACTTCCTGCAGAATGAGTTCACCAAAACAGCATTTGCAAAGCTGGATGTGCGGACACAAAAGGAAGTCATGGGAGCAGTTATGACCTTGTATCGGGCCAGTCTGGACAGCCACGGCAATCCGCATAAAGAGCAGAATGGTATGTACAGAAAAGGCCAGGTGTATGCTTCCTGGATAAGCGGATACCAGTACGATGACAATGGGAATCTGAAACTGGATGAGCAAGGGGAACCTGTTCCAACAACAGAACCGCATTGGATTGACCATATTCCTGTTGGATATTATGTGTTGGAGGAGACCATTTGTCCTTATGAACAGGGATATGTTCAGTCGGCAGCAGTTAATATTGATGTACTGGAAACAGGGAATGTCCAAAGCTTTGAGATGGAGAATGATTTTACAGCCATCGAAATCCTGAAATATGATACAAAGAACCGGGATGTAATCTATGAAGACAGCGAATCGTACCTGACCTTGTACCGGCCAATACTGGATGAAAAGGGGTTTCCAGTGGTGGAAAATGGGATTTTGCAGTACGATGACAACGAAAGGATACTCACATTCCGGGCAGCCACCTACAAGGATGGTCAGGATGTGGCAGCAACCGGACGCGTGGTCCCGGATGCTGGCGGAAAGCATCCTATTATGAAGTACGATTATGATTACCGCATGATTCCCGGTACATATCAGGGACGGTATTACTATACGGAGCAAGGAACGGTTCGCCTGGAGTATCTGCCTGTGGGAGATTATATACTGGCAGAGACAGAAAATCCGGATGGCTATGCCACAGCCGACCCCATACTAATTAATATAGAAGAAACAGGACACTTAGAGGAAATACAATATTTTAAGATGGGGGATAAGCCTCTTGCATTGGAGGTATCCAAGGTGGATATCGCCGGCGGTAAGGAAGTAAACGGTGCAGAACTTGCCATTTATCCGGTGGATGAGTGGGGAACTGTATCGGACCTGCCTCTTATACTCCACCAACCCACAGCCGATGGACAATATCAGGATGTGGAGGCTGTTTGGATTTCGGGGCTGGACGGAAGGTACACGGAGGAGGATGGAAAACAGGGACTTATTCCCTCAGGTTTTCAGCCGGGGGATTTAAAACCGCATACAGTGGAGTATATTCCGGAAGGTAATTATATTCTCAGGGAGACAATAACTCCTTACGGTTTCCTGCAATCTGTGGATATTCCATTTACCATTGCAGACAGCCAGGTCCTGCAAACAGCAGAAATGACAGATGAAATCCCGGACGGCATTCTCCGTATCATAAAAAGTGATTCAGACGAGCCGGATGAAAGATTGCAGGGAGCTGAGTTTCGTCTGGTGAACCAGACAACAGGCACCATATGCGGGACCGTGGTTACAGACCAGCAGGGACAGGCACAGTTTAGTCCTCAACCCATCGGTTATATGGACCAGAACGGGAATTTCAGGCCCTATACCTATGTGTGCAGTGAAACTAAGGCAGCGGCAGGGCACATGCTGACCCTTGCGCCCTTTGAATTCCAATTTCAGTATAGGAATGAACTGACAGATATGATTGTCTGGGAATACAATCCCACTAACGACTCCAACCGGGTAGTTACAGATAAGCTATTAGGCGATACGGAAGAAATGCTGGAAGGAGTAACACTGCGGATTGAATTCAGGACAGACTCCGGCTGGGAGACAGTGGAGGAATGGATTACCGGAAAACAGGGGCATTATACGAAGAATCTGAGTCCGGGAGTATACCGTCTGGTTGAGGTGAAAGCGCCGGAAGGGTTTAAACTGCAGGAAACCCCCATTGAATTTACCATCCGGGACGGCATGACGGAGGTCCCTCATCTAATCATGCGCAACTATGCAACGATTGTTGACGTGGAAAAGACGTCGGCCGAAACAGGAAACCTGCTGGGTGGAGCCAGATTGCAGCTTATTGATAAACTGGACGGAAAAACAGTCCGGGAATGGACATCGGAGGAAGGAAAGGGACAGCGGTTTTACGGCCTAAGGCCAGGAACATATATTATCCATGAACTTCAGGCCCCTTCCGGATATGAACGGACTGAGGACAGGGAGATTGTGGTAAAAGAGTGGCCGGGAATGGATGGGCTGGAAATGGTCCGGGAATCCGGGAGGGAACTGCATAACATGGTCCAGGTATTCCGGTTTGAGAACCGGACGGCATCCTCATCCGGCGGAGGGGGAGGCGGCAGACCAAGGCCGAAGGTGGAGTACATTGCATTTAAGAAAACAGATGTTTCAGGAGAGGTACTCCAGGGGGCAGAATTCACATTCTATGACCAGACAGGCCGTGTCATGGGCACCTCTGTCAGCGACAGCACGGGAACATTCCGTATAAGAAGGCCTGAAAATGGCACTTACACCTTCCGGGAAACAAAGGCCCCGGACGGATATGCACTGAATCCCTCCATATTCAGTTTTACAGTCAATGGCAGTGATGTCATAAGAGGTACATATGAGGTTGTCAATAAAGAATTGGAATTTACCGTCACAAAGCTGGATGGGGACAGCGGTCTGCCTCTTATGGGAGCCAGATTCAGGATTGAAATGGAAAAAGGCAGCGTACCGGGCAATGGGCCGGGGGATGTATATGAGGATGAAACCGGAACTGACGGTACATTAACATACCGTCCGGCATCCCCCGGTCTGTATACGATTCGTGAAATAGAAGCGCCTCAGGGGTATGAATTATCTGATGAGGTATATGATTTCACATTGGATGCAGAGGGGCAGGTGCGGGTCGGCACAGGAATTCAGGGCGATGCGAATATGCAGAATAGCATAAGCGCGCAGAATGGTACAATCATATATAACTGGAAGAAAAAACAGCCGGTAAGGAAAATCGGGAGTATTACAGCGGTGTATGAAGTGGGGAGCCGTTTTGGAAAAGGGACATATCATTTCGGCTCCGGTTACAAGAATACGGTAAGGACAGGAGACGACCTGCCTGTGGCAGCAGCAGCGGCAATGGTGATTTTGTGTATGACGGGATTTGCTGCATGTCTGCGTATGAAGCAAAAGAAGAAATGGGGACATGGAGGGAAATGGGCGGCATTTATTTTAATTCTGATTCCTATTACAATTTTTCTGGCATTTAATGTAATGGCGGAGGAGACAGATACCATATCTGTTTCAGGGAAGATGGTATACCCTTCCATGGAAAGTATAGAACCTGTTCCTCAAACTGCCTGGATATTAGCCAGGGACCACATATCCGGGAAGGAGCGGAATGTCCTGCTGCCTCTCATAAGTTATCATTTTTCTGATAAGCATTGGACGGAGGGATTTCAACTGGAATTGACAGTCGTTGATTATGATGCAGGTTTTTATGAAGTTGGGGGGATAAGGATAGAGGCGCAGAGGGAGGAGATAAAAGACAAACTGGTTGGATATGAAGAGGAAATTTTAAGCCATGCAGGGCTGAATCCGGAAGTATATAAAATTGACCGGTTCCAGTGGGATGGAGCGATTTATGAAAATAATGGTGTGTTATGCCGCAATATGACAGCCAGCGGCCGCAAAATGGTTGCAGACTGCACTGCAGTTTATGGAGGGGAGGTCAGCAGAAATATATTTCTTAATGACGATGAAAGGAGTGAGGAGCGTGGTCAGGCTGCAGACGTTGGAATGGATGAGAGACATGTTATAAAAGACAGAATGCAGCCGTTATTTTCTGCGGAGACAATGAAGTTTGCAGGTGGAATTCTTTTGACGGTCTTACTTACGGTCATGGTTTTGCTTATCATAAGGCGGACCAGACCGCAGGGTATGACCATGGTTATGGCGGCATTTTTGTTGGGATTAGTGTTCAGTCTTCAGTTTTTGGTAAAAACAGGGATGGAGTATGCTGACGGACGCAGAATGTATGGCATGGTACGGGATGAGGCGTACGGAAAGGGGGAAGAATTGGTGCAGGGAGATACGGCGCAAGGAGATTCAGTCCAAAGAGATACAACCCAAAGAGAACCCGCCCGCAGTAGGATGGACTGGGGAATGTTTTCCTTAAATGAATCAGCCCTGCGTTCAATTAATCCTGAATACCAGTTCTGGTTGGCTGTTCCCGGTACCGGAATCGATTATCCGGTGGTATGGCATGAAGATAATGAGTATTATCTGAACCACAATTTTTATCAGCAACAACATATAGCGGGCTGTATTTTTGCAGATTCCTCAGGGATTCCCCTGGCCGTGGACAACACAGTGCTGTATGGACATAACATGAAGGATGGAAGCATGTTTGCCGGTTTGAAAAAATACAGAGAAGAGGCCTTTTTCCGGGAACATCCTGTCATACGGATATTTTATAGGGGAAAATGGATGGAATGTCCTGTTTTTTCCTGTCAGCTCCGACACCAGAATGATGCGGGGGCCTATGGCGCTAACTTCATGGAGGAAGAGTGGCTGCCCTATCTTGAGAAGATGGGGGCAGCGTCCCTCTATGAAACCGGAATTACTCCCAAAGGGGATGAGAAGCTTATAACTCTTTCGACTTGTCAAGGCAAAGACCAATATTTGATTGTGCAGGCTCTGTTGAATGATATGTGATAATTGGACATTGTTGTTTTTGTTAGGATGGCAGGGAAAGGGGAGGAGGAGGGGAGCTGAAATGGGGATTGGAATGGTAACTGGAATGAGGGGGGGAATGTTGGGGGGAGGATTTGTATTATATTCTTTTGGTTAAAAAGCCAACCTCAAAAGTGAACATGGGAAGGGCAGTTAAGACAGCAAAGAAAGTCCAAAGAGAGTTAACTCTGTTCCCGTATGTCATGTATATTGCATATAAAGCAGAAAAATAGTATAGTAATAGAAGCTTTATGCAAATACGATGACAATAGGTGACATGAGTGAAAAAGAATATAGACTTACTGAATGGAAATATACTGACATCTCTGACGGAGCTGGCACTGCCAATCATGGCCACGTCACTGGTGCAGACTGCTTATAATCTGACGGATATGGCCTGGATTGGCATGGTGGGAAGCGATGCAGTGGCAGCAGTGGGGGCGGCAGCCATGTATACCTGGCTCTCTTCCGGTGTCGCCACCCTGGCCAGAATGGGTGGACAGGTGAAATCAGCCCATGCCTATGGGGAAGGGAATCACAGGGAGGCGGTCCAGTATGGAAAGGGAGCCCTGCAGCTGGCCCTTGTGCTGGCTGCTGTGTATGGAATCATCACAAATCTTTTTGCAGGACCGTTAATAGGGTTTTTCCATCTCAACTCGTCTCTGGTAGTGGAAGATGCAATTGTGTATCTGAGAATCGCATGCGGGCTTATCCTCTTTGCATTCATCGGACAGACTTTGACCGGGCTGTATACGGCCTCCGGCAACAGCAGGACTCCTTTTGTGGCCAACTGTATTGGTATGGGAGCCAATATCGTGTTAGACCCGCTGCTTATCTTTGGACTGGGGCCTGTTCCCGGCATGGGAGTAGCCGGGGCAGCCATTGCTACAGTGACAGCCCAGTTTATCGTTGCGTTGGTTTTGGTGCTTTCCATGAGAAGGGACCCTGTGCTGGCAGCCCAGATGCGGATTTGGATTGCCACGCCTCTATCCAATATTAAAACAATGGTGCGGATTGGATTTCCTGCCGCAATTCAAAGTATGCTGTACTGCGGAATATCCATGGTTTTAACCAGATTCGTCACTGCGTGGGGGGATACGGCGGTGGCAGTCCAGAGGGTAGGAGGACAGATTGAATCTATATCATGGATGACAGCAGACGGCTTCGGGACAGCTATCAATGCCTTTGTAGGGCAGAACTTTGGTGCGGGAAACCTGAAACGGGTTAAAAAGGGGTATATGACAGCATCTGTCATCATGTTCATATGGGGTATTTTTACGACCTGCCTCCTTATATTTGGAGCAGCGCCCATATTCAGCCTGTTTATCCATGAGCCGGAGGTGATACCCGCTGGTGCTGATTATCTGCGGATTATTGGATTTTCCGAAATGTTCATGTGCGTTGAATTGATGACAGTAGGGGCTCTGTCCGGCATGGGTAAGACAATGGAAGCTTCCATTATAACCATCATACTTACGGCGGCGCGTATACCGCTTGCCGTGATTCTGGGAAGTACAGTTTTGGGGCTGAACGGTATCTGGTGGGCCCTTACCATTTCCAGTGTTGTAAAGGGAATTATTTTCTTTGTGTATTATCTTCATATCATGAAGAAGATGAAGGCATAGCGACTGCAGAAAACAGAGGGGTAAAACTCAAAAGATGGAGGATTAAAGGATATCCTTATTATAAAGAAGAGTTAACGTTTAAGAAATGTTCAACAGGCGGGCCGTGCACATTGATATGTTCCCGCCTGTTTTAATACTCAAATGATACTGGAATTTTTGATGCACCAAATATCTGGCAATCAATTTGGTGAAAGTGATACTAAAACATGTCTAAAATATAAGGAATACCAGAGAATAAACCACTTGCATAATGTCGCATTTTGTGAGAAAATAGAACCAAGTATGATGTGATAAATTTAACAAATGGGCACTGTACTTGGTCAAATTCATTTTTGAAAGGAGTTTTAACACATGATTTATTCACATGAAGTAGAAGAGATGTGCACAGTTGCACAGGGCGTTCATCATGGCGCTGCTCCAATTCCAGAAGAAGCAAAATGGGTAAAATCAAAAGAAGTCAAAGACATTTCCGGCCTGACCCACGGCGTAGGCTGGTGTGCTCCTCAGCAGGGTGCCTGCAAGCTGACACTGAATGTAAAGGAAGGAATCATCCAGGAAGCTCTGGTTGAGACCATCGGATGTTCAGGTATGACACACTCCGCCGCTATGGCAGCAGAGATTCTGCCAGGACGTACTGTGTTGGAAGCTTTAAATACAGACTTGGTATGTGACGCTATTAATACAGCTATGAGAGAACTGTTCCTTCAGATTGTGTACGGAAGAACACAGAGTGCATTTTCTGAGGATGGACTTCCTGTAGGAGCCGGTCTGGAAGATTTAGGAAAGGGTCTCCGTTCCCAGGTTGGAACTATGTACGGAACTCTGAAGAAAGGTCCCCGCTATTTGGAAATGGCTGAGGGTTATGTAACCGGTATTGCACTGGATGCAGACGATCAGATTATTGGTTATCAGTTCGTAAGCCTTGGCAAGATGACTGATTTCATCAAGAAGGGCGACGATCCTAATACAGCATGGGAGAAGGCACAGGGCCAGTACGGCCGCGTTGCTGACGCTGTTAAGATTATCGACCCACGTAAAGAATGATGAAGACCGAATAGGAGGAATAAGAAGATGGCATTATTTGAATCATATGAGAGAAGAATTGACAAAATCAATTCTGTATTAAACAGCTATGGCATTGCTTCCATTGAAGAAGCTGAGAAGATTACGAAAGATGCAGGCCTGGACGTTTATGATCAGGTTAAAAAAATTCAGCCAATCTGCTTTGAGAACGCTTGTTGGGCATACATAGTAGGCGCTGCAATTGCTATTAAGAAGGACTGCAGAAGGGCTGCTGACGCTGCAGCTGCTATCGGTGAAGGCCTTCAGTCATTCTGTATTCCAGGTTCTGTTGCTGACCAGCGTAAGGTTGGTTTAGGACACGGTAACCTGGGCAAGATGCTTCTGGAAGAAGAAACCGACTGTTTCTGCTTCCTGGCAGGCCATGAGTCCTTTGCTGCTGCTGAGGGCGCTATCGGTATTGCCGAGAAGGCAAACAAGGTTCGTCAGAAACCACTGCGCGTTATCCTGAACGGTTTAGGAAAGGACGCTGCACAGATTATTTCCAGAATCAATGGATTTACCTACGTAGAGACAGAGATGGATTACTATACGGGCGAGGTTAAGGAGCTGTGGAGAAAATCCTACTCCGAGGGACTTCGTGCAAAGGTTAACTGCTACGGCGCTAACGACGTAACAGAGGGCGTTGCCATCATGTGGAAGGAAGGCGTTGACGTTTCCATCACCGGTAACTCCACCAACCCAACCAGATTCCAGCATCCGGTTGCAGGAACTTATAAGAAGGAATGTGTAGAGAAGGGTAAAAAGTACTTCTCCGTAGCATCCGGCGGCGGCACAGGCCGTACCCTGCATCCAGACAACATGGCAGCCGGTCCTGCTTCCTACGGTATGACAGATAC